>Ga0209291_1000779_pt1 | contig 30045 bp, 23 predicted proteins | sample GOMGulsemesocosm_FD_184633 | JGI IMG/M metagenome (GOLD analysis project Ga0209291, IMG submission 184633) | Methane-oxidizing microbial communities from mesocosms in the Gulf of Mexico - GOM9B Gulf of Mexico (SPAdes) (version 2) | ecosystem: Environmental > Aquatic > Marine > Cold seeps...
ACATCACGTCCCTCCAATACAGCAGGGATCGCCTGTGCTTGGATTGGCGATGGTGTATCGTAGCCTTGTTCGGCGACGGCACTTAATATTTCGGGGCATAAACCTAAATCGGCAAAACTCATAAGATCAACTCTTGTTAGTGTCGCTATCATTGAACACAATAGTAGACGAATTATTAACTATCGTTACGACAAGTATAGACTGCCCCAACGCAAAAGGGCGCTAGTGTACAGTAAGCGCAAACATTCAGCTATCTTTTAAGTACAAAACATCGACATGTTCTAGGTTGATATAATGAAAAAGAGACGGTTATCATCATCTATAAATGAATAACTGTCTCTAGTGCACATATTAGGCTATAGACCTTGTATTATGTAAGGTCATATTACTTATGCTAAATGGGTTGCTAAATCGTCCGAACCGCCAATATGTTGACCGCCAATAAAGACTTGTGGCACGCTAGTGCGTCCTGTCACGGCACGTAAAGATAGCAACGTGATGTCGTTACCTAATTCGATTTCCTCATACGCATAACCCTTTTCGGTCAATAATGCTTTAGCCTTGGCGCAAAATGGGCAGCCCGGCTTGGTGAAAATACTGACATCAGCCGGTGCTTTTGCATCGCTGTTAATGTAATTAAGCATCGTATCAGCGTCAGACACTTCAAATGGGTCGCCATCTTTTTGTGGTTCGATAAACATTTTATCGATAACGCCATTCTTCACCAACATGGCATAACGCCAGCTGCGCTTACCAAAGCCAATCGCACTTTTATCAACTAACATGCCCATCTTTTCAGTGAACTCGCCGTTGCCATCAGGAATAACCGTAATGTTTGCAGCGTCTTGATCGCTCATCCAAGCATTCATCACGAAGGTATCATTAACCGACATACACACGATGTCATCGACACCATTTTGCTTAAAGACGCCTGCTAGCTCGTTATATCGCGGTAAATGTGTCGAAGAACATGTTGGCGTGAATGCACCTGGTAGCGAAAAAACAATAACCGTTTTACCGGCGAATAAATCGTTAGTAGAAACATCTTTCCATTCGTCGTTAGCGCGTGTTTTAAAAGTAACTTGTGGCACGCTTTGGCCTTCGATATTGTCTAGCATAATGTGACTCCGTTTATGTGTTTGTTTTAGTCAGACTAGTATGCTCATAAATTCCGTAAAACACCAAGCGCTTATATCAATTGAAGCGATAGGTAAAATCTATCACTCATAGGAGTATTTCACCAGATTTACCTATTGCACTTCGCACCGTTAATATCAGTGATACGCTTATAGAGACAGTTAACATCACAAAAATAGCGAGCATAATAATCAATTGATATTTGATGGCGACCATCGGATTAACGCCGCTTAAGATCTGCCCTGTCATCATGCCAGGGAGTGTCACCAAACCCGTCGTACTCATCGAGGCCAGTATTGGCATAAGAGATTGGCGCATTGACCGTTGTACAAACTCACGTGTTGCTTGTACCGGCGAAGCGCCTAGGGCTAAATAGCTTTCATATTCTAAGTGCTTATCTTCAAGCCCATTAAATAAATGTTGTAAGGCAACGATATTGCCACTCAAACTATTACCCAACAACATTCCAGCCAAAGGAATTAAATATTGAGCACTAAAATAGGGAGTCGGCTCGATCAAACCTAAGATCAATATCATTAGCAAAGGTACTAGGCCGCATGCAATACCAGCTAATACAGGCATGTAACAGCGCTGATAATTGAGCTTAGCGCCTTTAATAATAGCGCTAGCACCAATCGCCATCATCAAACATAGCCATAATAGATTAAGAAGGATACTGTTAAGACTGAACAAGTATTGCAGATAAAAGCCAATCAAAATGAGCTGTGCAATCATTCTAACCACAGACAAAGCAGCATCGCGCGACAGACCGAGCTTAAAGTGCCAATTAATGTAGATTGGTATTAGCAGGATCAACATAAAGGAAATTAGTTGCCACCAGCTGATATCGATAATTTGTTGCATCGGTGCTTAGATCAACGGCAATTCAATTTGGACCGATAAACCACCTTTTTTTCGGTTAGTGATCAATACTTTTCCACCATGATGATTAACAAAACGTTGCACGATAGCCAGTCCAAGTCCACTTCCTTGGCCACCACGGGCATTATCACCTTGTACAAACGGCTTAAATAATTGTTCAATTTTATCTTTAGGGATACCGGGACCATTATCAGCGATTTCAAAGAAAGCAATTTTCTTATTTCGCATCCCAGAACTGACATATATTTCACCGCCACCGTATCGTTTAGCATTACCTAATAAATTAGAAATAACACGCTTGAGGGCAACAGGTCTTAACATTAATTGCGGGATCTCTTGCAAATCGACGCTAATATTGTGTCCTTGTGCCAACTCAGCCTTCACTTCTAAACTTATCAATTCATTGAGTGACTTTTTCTCCGCTAGCTCTTCGCGGTCAAGCTTTATATAGGTGATGAACTGATCGATTATCTCGTTCATGTCCTCAATATCTTGCTCAATCCCCTCTTTAAAAAACGCTTCACGATCGTCCAACATTTCGGTCGCTAAGCGGATCCTAGTTAACGGCGTCCGCAAGTCATGTGAGATACCAGCCATCAATAACGTTCGGTCGTCCTCTAACTGTTTAATACCAAAGGCCATCGAATTAAACGCGCGTGTCACCCCAACTATTTCGGTGGTGCCATTAAGGGCGAGTCGTTCCGGATACTTTCCTTGAGCTACCTGATTTGCCGCCTCTTGTAAGCGACGTAACGGGCGAAAAACATAACGGGCAAATAACCAGCCACCAATCACCGATAGTACACCGATAACAACGAGATAAAATGTCAGAGGGGAAAAGTCACTATCATCGAATTTTTCAAGCGGAATTTTAATCCAAACATAGGGATCTTGAGGCGGATTTATCCACACCATGTAGCGATCTTCTTTAGCGACTCGAACCTCAGTTTTACCACCTAAGTATTCCGACATTTGCTGCGATAGAAAGGAATAATGAGTCGCTTTATCTAATCCGAATTTTGGTGCTAGATAGGCAGGATAGACCCGAAGTCCGGTAACTTCTTGGAATTGTTCACTCAGTAGCTCATCGGTTGGCAGTGTTTCGCGTCCCTCGTCCGAAACATTCATGAAAACCAATTTAATTTGTTTCGCTAATAAGGTATTTATTTGCCTAAAACTTGGCTCTACAACATGTTTTACCACAGTGACATAAGACACGGTCTGATTAATCAGTAACAGCACACAAATCAGCAGTGCCATTTGACCAAAAGCACTACGTGGTAACAACCTTTTCATTTAGTGCGCTCGACCATCAGGAACAAACACATAACCTAAACCCCATACCGTTTGAATATAGCGAGGGTTAGCCGGATCGTCTTCGATCATCCGGCGCAAACGCGAGATCTGAACATCTATGCTACGTTCAAGCGCACTATAATCACGACCACGAGCCAAATTCATTAATTTATCGCGAGACATTGGCTCTCTAGGATGAGTAACCAAAGATTTAAGGACCGCATATTCGCCTGAGGTCAGTGAATTGACTTCATCGCCGCGGCGCATTTCACGGGTTGCTAAATCAAGTTCAAAATCACCAAAGGTGATCAACTCTTCACTTTGCGAGGGTGCACCAGGCACTTCAAGGTTTCGACGTCTTAATACGGCATTGGCACGTGCTAATAACTCACGGGGGTTAAAGGGTTTCGGCAGATAATCATCGGCACCAAGCTCAAGACCTATAATGCGATCAACCTCATCACCTTTAGCCGTTAACATCAAAATAGGAATATTATTGTTCTCTTTGCGTAAACGCTGACAAATAGCCAAACCATCTTCGCCAGGTAACATCAAATCGAGTACCATCAGATGAAAATTTTCACGTTCCATCAAGCGATTCATCTGCTCACCATCACCGGCAGTTCGTACCTGAAAATTTTGCTCCACCAAATAGCGCTCTAACAGGCTACGTAGGCGTGCATCATCATCAACAACCAGTATTTTTGTTGTTTCATTTCCCATGGTCAAAATTCCCAAGTATCTAAGTTACCCACACTATAAAATCTTATCTGTTGCAAAGCAAAACCTTAACGATAATTCGTGTTACAAAGTATGTTTTATGGTTATTACACCGCCTTATAAAAAATATTTCAAGACACAGGTTAATAAATGGATGCAACAGGGGTTAGACCATTAAACAGAAATAACAACATGTTAAAATTGTCTAATCATCACATCATAAGCTTAATATGAATCAAACATCATTAATTACCGTTATCACATTAACCTTGATTGCTGGATTAGCAATGCCTATCGGTGCATTTATAGCCCATCTTAGTCGCGGGATCATGGTGGGGCAATAATGAGCTAAAACACGCCATCATCGCCTTTGGTGGCGGCGCATTATTAGTGACGTTTGTCGCTGATTAGCCCGGTTGCCGGTATCGTTGGCTCGCTGAACAGCCGATAGCCATTTCAGCGATCATGTTATTTGCCGCGGGTGGTATTTTATACTCAGTATTTCAAGATATTGCACCGCAAGCAAAGCTAGACCGACATTGGCTACCTGCATTAGGTGCAATCGCCGGGTTTATGCTCGGTCTTGCGGGGCACATGATTATTTCTTAAGCATCGATTTTAAGTCAGCGAATGGATTATGGGTTGCCATATCCTGATTATTGTCACCTGGATCGACGCGTGTTGGATGGGCCTCATGCTCGGTGTACTTAGCGTGTTCGTTATCATGACAATACAAACACAATAGCTCCCAATTACTGCCATCTTGTGGATTATTGGTGTGATCGTGGTCAACATGGTGCACCGTCAACTCGCGTAAGTTGGAAAACTGGAATTCACGCGCACAACGACCACATAACCAAGGATACAGCTTTAACGCTTTATCACGATAACCCTGCTCTAGTCGTCGATAATTAACTGAGGTGCCGAATAAATCAGAAGACATACACTCTACTTTTACTTACTAAAAAAGCCATTGTAGTCAAGCAACTCTAGTTTCACAACACGATAGCCAGCTTTATACCAATTACATGAAAGATCTACGCTAATTTGGTGCAGCAATACAAACTACGGTAAACTAGAAGAACAATACGTTACTTGGATTCTTAATGCTTTTTCCCGCTGAATTTTACCCGACAGCCGCCATGATAAGCGCAACAAGTTTGCTCGTGGGTTGGCTTGTATGCTATATCGTTATCTGTAGACCAGCCAACACTCGTCAACAATTTGAATTGCAACAATCACAACAACAATTACAGCAATCTCAAGACGTGATAAATCAGAGTGATGACCAACTCGACAAACTGCATTTGACCCTAAATCAATGGCAAGATAAAAATGAAATACTGCAACAAGAAAAAACAGAACTTTATGCCCAAGTACGAGAGTTAAGCGCCCAGCAGAAGATATTGACCCAATCACATCGCGATCAAATAAATGTAATTAATGACAGCCACCAGCAGATTAAAAATCAATTTAGTCACCTTGCTCAGCAAACGTTAGAACAAAAAAGCGAACAATTTGCCAAAAGTAATCAAATCAACATAGAATCAATTTTAGCGCCATTAAAGGCACAGTTAGGCGATTTTAAGCAACAAGTCCAGCATAGTCATGACAGCGAGACTAAACAACGTCATCAATTACAACACGAACTTAATAGCTTAAAACAACTTAACCAGCAAATGGCGCAAGATGCCGTCAATTTAACCAATGCCTTAAGAGGTGATAATAAACAACAAGGCAACTGGGGGGAATTGATCTTAGAGCGTATTTTGCAGCAATCAGGATTACGTGATGGCCATGAATATCAAACGCAAAGCCATCACCATAATGATGATGGTAAAGCCTATCGCCCAGACGTGATTGTTCATCTACCTGATGAAAAAGACATTATTATCGATTCAAAAGTGTCGCTAATCAGCTACGAACGTTATTTCAATGCCGAATCGAAAGACCTCCAACAAGCAGCACTTAAACAGCATATCGCTTCAATTCGCCAACATATCAAAGATCTTAGTGCTAAGGATTATCACCAACTGCAAGGTATTCGCAGTCTCGATTATGTTTTACTGTTTATCCCAATTGAGCCAGCATTTTCATTAGCGGTTGAACATCAACCGGACTTGATAAATGAGGCCATGAAAAATAATGTAATGTTGGTTAGTCCAACCAACTTGCTCGTCGCGTTACGCACCATTAACAACCTATGGCGTTATGATCAACAAAACCAAAATGCACAAGTGATCGCGACAAAAGCCGCCAAACTTTACGATAAACTACGCTTGTTTGGCGACGATTTATTACAAGTTGGCCACAATATTGGCAAAGCGAATACCAGCTATGAGCAAGCGGTCAAGAAACTAAGTAGCGGTAAAGGTAATCTCATTTCCCAAGTTGAGAGCTTTCGAGATCTTGGTGTCGAAATAAAGAAACCAATCGCATCACAATTAACCCAACCGGTCCAAGCACTAACATCGCTTGAATTATCGACCAGAAATAAGCAGAGCACCAATGAATAATCAAACACTAAATCCTATCGACTGGCAGTCACAATTCCAACAATTTGTTATCGAACAAATGGCAAGCGACCCCGCACATGATCTTGGCCACATTCAACGTGTCGTCACCAGCGGTATTGCCTTATGCGAGATAGAGCAGGCCGAGCTAGCGATCGTTCTCCCTGCATGTTGGTTACATGATTGCGTCAATGTTGACAAGAAATCACCGCTACGCGACCAAGGCTCCCGCTTAAGTGCTGATTGCGCTATAAAATACTTAAGTAAAATTGGCTACCCTGCGCAATACTTTGATCAAATTCACCATGCAATCGCCGCGCATAGTTTCTCCGCAAATATCGCCACCGAGACATTAGAGGCGCAAGTTGTCCAGGATGCTGATCGTCTTGATGCATTAGGAGCTATCGGCTTATCGCGCTGTCTAATGCTCGGCGCGACATGGGGTAGTCAGCTTTACGATCCGCTCGATCCTTTTGCAATTGAGCGCGATCTTGACGACAAAAATTTCTGCATCGATCACTTCTACGTCAAGCTTAAAGGATTAGTCAACACCATGAAAACAGATGCAGGACTTATCCAAGCACAACAGCGGTGGGACTTGATGCAGCAATTTCTCGATCAACTAGGCAATGAAACAGGGCATGCTAGCCGATAGTACGGGTACATCAATCTCAATAAATTAGGCGTATCTTGCAGGGATATGCCTAATCACTCACTCATATAAAATATCACTAATAAACTTTCCCCTCACAACAACTAGTAACCAATTGAAAGTAAACTAATAAGACAAAGTCAGCAGGCGTAACAATAAAATAATTGTAAATTATTTGAACAAAACACTTGACCAAACCTAATGCGAATGATTATTATTACCAAGCGTTTTACGGAACGTATCTCCTGACAGCGTTTATTAATAATTTAGTGTGTTATTAATGTTCATTGTCTCGTACTCAATGAAATAGATGTTCATTATCCGACATTAAAATCAACGAGTACAAACGACTATTGCTCACATTGCTATTTTAAGGCCGCCATCTTTGGCGGCCTCTTTTTTTGTAAAAATCAATGATCACTCAGTTGCATCAACATCTAAAAAGTTAATTAACCATATGATTTATAATGCATGTTTAATATATCTTTAATTATTTTGATAAAACACTTGACGAAAGGTAATGCGAATGATTATTATTAACGTGCGTTTTACGGAACGTATCTCCTGACAAAGTTTATTGATAATTTAGTGTGTTATTAATATTCGATGTCTCGTACTTGATGATGTTAATGTTCTTTATCCGACACTAACATCAAAGAGTACAAACGACTATTGCTCACATTGCTATTTTAAGGCCGCCATCTTTGGCGGCCTCTTTTTTTGATAAAATCATTTCCCACTTTGTTTATACTTCTATTAGTTGTCTAAAAAAAGTTGAGCCGACTACTCTTTGTAGGTAATAAGTCATCAATGTTTTCATGACTTATTCGAGCGCCTTGGCTAATAAGCTTACACTTCGCTCAAGAAGATTATATATTTAATGGTATTGGTATATTTCACCCTCGCACAACAAGAGCACGTACTTAATGTAGTTGGTATTACATCGTTATTCCCAGTCTCAATAGCAAGCGATTGCTCAATTTCTTCAGGTGTTCCTAGCGTCAATTATAAATAAATTCATAATAATGTCGTAAAACACTTGACCCCACCAATGCGAATGATTATTATTACCAGGCGTTTTACGGAACGTATCTCCTGACAAAGTCTATTGATAATTTAGTGTGTTATTAATATTCAATGTCTCGTACTTGATGAGATGAGTGTTCTTTATCCGACATTCAAATTAAAGAGTACAAACGACTATTGCTCACATTGCTATTTTAAGGCCGCCATCTTTGGCGGTCTCTTTTTATCAACTGATTAACCTACTGAGCTAATCATACTAATCGAATAACTCGAAGCCGTTAATAAAATAGTGCAGCTATAGCCCCGATATTAGATTTAACACCATTGTATTAATCAGCCGCCCACAATCCTGCTATATTTTCACCAATACGGCTCTCAAACGATCAATATGATCTGCTAAAGCAAAAAAGATCAATTAATCGCGATCTTTTTTGCTTTAGCACTGGTAAAAAAAATCGAATCTGGTAAATTAATGCTCCGGTCAAAAAAAGGTAGCACTTCTTAGCTTCCTGATTCTTTTTTGTTCGATTTTGTTGGTATATGTATTTTGCTTTATTCGGCAAAGCCCGTGCCAAGATGGATTGATTATCCACAAAAATAAAAATAATGGATGATTTTTTAATCTCCCCCCTAAAACTCACATTTTCAATCACTTAGAACAGTTGTTCTGAGTTATTCGCGATCCTGAAATATAAAATGTATTTTTACTGCACAGAGTTATCCACAGAAATGCTATTCATCGCATAACCCTGAACCAGGGTTTATTTCAACGCTTGCCCAAACATTATTAACCTGAAAAAATCTAGCATGGTAAGATACTTTTCAACCTCGCAAAACGCGCCCCATAACCAAAGAGCACGCATTAATTATGGCTACAGTTAAAGAAAACCCATTCGTATTAGTCGATGGATCGTCCTACTTATTTAGAGCCTTTTACGCTCCTCCTCACCTTACAAACTCCAAAGGTGAAGCAACCGGCGCGGTCTATGGCGTGATTAATATGTTGCGCAGCCTAATTAATCAATTTCAACCAACCAATATGGTGGTGATATTCGATGCAAAAGGCCCGACCTTTCGTAACGAAATGTACAGCGAATACAAAGCAAATCGTCCACCGATGCCAGATGACCTGCGCGGTCAAATAGAGCCGTTGCATAAGCTTATTAAAGCAATGGGGATCCCGTTAATTTCAATTCCTGGTGTTGAAGCAGATGACGTTATAGGTACATTGTCTACCGCAGCAAGCAAACAAGGTATTCATACTTTAATTAGTACCGGTGATAAAGACATGGCGCAACTCGTGGACGAGAACACCACGCTGATTAATACCATGACTAATACCATCTTAGATCCTGATGGCGTTAAAGAGAAATTTGGCGTGCCACCTGAATTAATTATCGACTTCCTTGGCCTAATGGGCGATAGCTCAGATAACATTCCTGGTGTTCCAAAAGTCGGAGAGAAGACAGCACTCGGCATGCTGCAAGGGATCGGCAGCGTTGACGAAATCTATAAAAACATCGATAAATTAGCTAGCTTAAGCTTTCGTGGTGCCAAAACGATTGGCAAACGAATGGTTGAGCATGAAGAAATGGCTAGACTCTCTTATCGCTTAGCGACCATTAAACTCGATGTCGAACTAGAGCAAGGTCATAGTGATTTCGTCATGGGCGAACCCGATCAAAACCAAATTGTTGAATTACTAGGGCAACTAGAATTTAAACGCTGGTTAGCCGACGCCCTTGACGGCCGCAACCCGCTAGCGCCAAATGCACTGGCAGCGCCTCGCAGCGACGGTAGTGCTGCAAAACCAGCTACAACGGCCGCCACGTCGACTAAAACCAACTATCCTGTCATCTACACGTTAGGACAGATGAATCAATGGTTACGCAAACTTGAAGCCGCCGAGCTGTTTTCGTTCGATCTAGAGACCACCAGCCTTAATTACATGGAAGCTGAAATCGTTGGGATGTCGTTTGCGATAAAAAATGACGACGGTGAATATGAAGCTGCCTATCTGCCGTTAGCACATGACTATGACGAAGCCCCTAAGCAAATTGATCGCACGTTAGCACTAGGAAAATTCAAAAGTTTATTAGAAAATGATAAGCAGCTTAAGGTCGGTCAAAATCTTAAATATGACCGCAACGTATTAGCCAATTACGACATCAGCCTCAATGGCATTAACCATGACACTATGCTCGAGTCTTACGTCTTTAACTCGACCGCGGTTAAACATAATATGGATGCCTTAGCACTGAAGTATCTTAGTCACAACACGACTCACTTTGAAGATATTGCAGGTAAAGGTGTAAAACAACTCACCTTTAATCAGATTAAAATCAGCGAAGCGGCTCCTTATGCGGCAGAAGATGCTGATGTAACATTGCGACTACATGGCAAGCTCACCGAAAAACTCGCCAGCGAGCCAAGCTTACTGCCGCTATATAATGATATCGAGATGCCATTGCTGCCGATCCTGTCTGACATAGAACGCAATGGCGTATTAATCGATGACATGATGCTGACCGCACAAAGTGGTGAGCTGGCGATTCGTATCGATGAGTTACAACAGCAAGCTTGGGCATTGGCTGGTGAAGAGTTTAAGCTCGGTTCGACCAAGCAACTGCAAGACATCCTGTTTAGCGAAGAAAAGATGAACTTGCCAGTGCTTAAGAAAACTCCCAAAGGTGCACCTTCAACTAACGAAGAAGTACTACAAGAACTAGCGCATGATTATGAGTTACCAAAAACGATCCTTGAATACCGTAGTCTGACCAAACTAAAGTCGACCTATACCGACAAATTACCAAAAATGATTAATGGCAAGACTGGCCGTGTTCACACCAGCTATCATCAAGCCGTGACAGCGACAGGACGTTTATCATCGACCGATCCAAACCTACAAAATATCCCAGTGCGTAGTGAAGAAGGCCAACGTATTCGCCAAGCCTTTATTGCACCGCAAGGATATAAAATTGTCGCGATAGATTACAGCCAAATTGAATTACGGATCATGGCCCATTTATCACAAGATAAGGGATTGTTACACGCCTTTGCCAATGACCTAGATATCCATAAAGCCACCGCGTCTGAGGTGTTTAATACACCGTTCGAAGAAGTAACTACCGATCAGCGCCGCAGCGCCAAAGCGGTTAACTTCGGGCTTATTTATGGTATGTCGGCGTTTGGTTTATCCAAGCAACTTGATATTCCACGCGGACTCGCACAGCAATACATGGACAGCTACTTCGACAAGTACCCTGGCGTATTGCAATACATGGAAGATACCCGCATGGTTGCCGCAGACAAAGGCTATGTTGAGACACTTGATGGTCGCCGTCTATACCTTGCCGATATCAACGCCCGTAATGGTGCCCGCCGCAAAGCTGCAGAGCGCGCCGCGATTAATGCGCCGATGCAGGGTACTGCCGCCGACATCATCAAAAAAGCAATGATCCTAGTGAGCGATTGGCTAAAACAACAGCCGGATGATTTGGCTAAAATGGTGATGCAAGTACACGATGAATTGATTTTCGAAGTGAAAGAGGGATCAGTCGAGCAATTTTGCACTGACGTCCAAGCACTAATGGCAAAAGCAGCAGATCTTGATGTGCCACTAATTGCTGAAGCAGGATCTGGTGATAACTGGCAGCAAGCGCATTAATACTTGCTAGCTAAACGACTAAAGTAACGAGGAAAAATAAAAAGATCGAAAAAAGATCATTTTTATTTGAACTAACGGCTAACACCGTTGACTAATGTAATGTAGTTAAGTTTTATCTCTCTGTTATTCCTTGTTAGCCGGACTCTTTAGTCCGGTTTTTTTTGTCTAAAATTCTGCCAGCCCTGACTATCTGTAACTCAATACCGCCAAATGTTATTTCTCTATTATTACTCATTGTAACCCGGACTCTTTAGTCCGGTTTTTTTGTCTAAAATTCACTCACAAAACAATCCAACGCCATTACCCCTGCCAAATGTAACAAAATGTAAATTAAATTTGAACTAATCGAGATTGCTACTGACTAACGTAATGTAGTTAAGATTTATCTCTCTGTTATTCTTTTGGCCGGACTGTTTAGTCCGGCTTTTTTTTGCCTTAAGTTCACTAAAAACAATCTAACACCATAACCTTTCACTAAATGTAACAAAATGTGATTTAATTTGAACTAATCGGAATTGTTACGGACTAATGTATTGTAGTTAAGTTTTATCTCTCTGTTATTCCTTGTGGCCGGACTGTTTAGTCCGGCTTTTTTTTGTCCAAATTTTTCCTCACACTCTTCATGGGTGTATTTACATACAGTATTTGTTATGATGAGCCATCTTTATGACAGACGAACTAATTAGCTATGGATATCTCCCTTTTACTCGATGGTTTAAACGAACATCAGCGTGATGCAGTGGCGGCGCCTCCGGGTAGCCAATTAGTTCTTGCTGGGGCTGGCAGTGGTAAGACGCGGGTGTTGGTTCATCGCATTGCATGGTTGTTATCGGTAGAGAACCATTCTCACCATTCTATTCTTGCGGTTACCTTTACCAACAAAGCAGCGAAAGAGATGCGCTATCGTATCGAAAGCTTAATGGGCAACCAAATCGGCAAGATGTGGATTGGCACCTTTCATGGCATCGCCCACCGCCTGTTACGGATGCATCATAGTGAAGTGAAGTTGCCTGAGAATTTTCAGGTGATCGACTCAGACGATCAATTTAGAATGATCAAGCGGATCCTAAAAAGCCTAAATTTGGATGATAAAACTTATCCACCGCGTCAGGTGCAATCGTATATCAACGGTAATAAAGACGAAGGCTTGCGTCCGAAACACATCGAGACTTACGGCGACCCTTACGAAACACAATTACGTACTCTATATCAGACCTATCAAGAAGCTTGTGATCGTTCAGGTTTAGTCGATTTTGCGGAGTTGCTACTGCGTGCTCATGAATTGTGGCTTCATAACCCACAAGTGTTAGCACACTATCAGCGCCGCTTTACCAATATCTTAGTGGACGAGTTTCAAGATACCAACAACATTCAATATGCTTGGGTTAAAATGCTCGCAGGGCCTAATAACAATCTAATGATTGTGGGTGATGACGACCAATCTATCTATGGCTGGCGTGGCGCTCAAGTTGAAAACTTGCAGCGTTTCTTAACCGACTATCCGGCGGCTCGCACCATTAAACTCGAGCAAAATTACCGTTCGACCGAAACAATTCTTGATGCCGCCAATGCGGTGATCACCAACAACAGTGCGCGCTTAGGCAAAAAGCTATGGACTGAAGGCAATAAAGGCGATCCGATCTCTTTATATGCGGCTTTTAGCGAACTCGACGAAGCGCGCTTTATCAGCAACAAAATTAAGGAATGGCAAGATCAAGGTGGCAACCTCGAAGAAGTAGCCATTCTGTATCGCTCGAACGCCCAGTCACGCGTGATTGAAGAAGCGTTGCTGCAACAACAACTCCCTTATCGCATATACGGTGGCTTGCGCTTCTATGATCGAATGGAAATTAAAGACACGCTAGGTTATCTACGCCTAATGGCTAATCGTGATGATGATGCGGCATTTGAACGTGTGGTTAATACACCTGCTCGCGGTATCGGTGCGACGACCTTAGAGAAGTTGCGCCAAAACGCACGCCAACAAGGCATGACTTTATGGCAAGTAAGTAAATTACTAATCCGCGACAAAATCCTGACTGGACGTGCGGCCAACGCCATTAATGGTTTTATTAAGTTAATTAATCAATTAGAAGACGATAGCGTAGAGATGAATCTACGTAACATGGCTGATTTTGTGATTAATCATACCGGCTTAAAGACCATGTACTTAGCTGAGAAAGGCGACCGTGCCCAAGACCGTATTGAAAATTTAGACCAACTACTCACCGCACTAGGCGATTTCATTATTCCGGAAGAAATTGAAGAGATGACAGAGCTTAACGCTTTCTTGTCTCATGCCGCACTTGAAGCAGGTGAATCACAAGCGGATGAATATGATGATGCGGTTCAGCTCATGACATTACATAGCTCTAAAGGTCTTGAATTTCCGATGGTACTCATCGCTGGTGTCGAAGAAGGAATGTTCCCTAGCACACGCACCATGGAAGAGCCGGATAAAATGGAAGAAGAGCGCCGCCTTGCTTACGTTGGTATCACTCGCGCGATGAATAAGCTAGTGATCACTTACGCTGAGTCTCGCCGTTTATATGGCCAAGAGAAATTCCATAAACCATCTCGCTTTATTCGGGAGATCCCTGCGGAACTGGTTGAAGAAATTAGGCTAACGACCAAAGTGTCACGACCAACTCAGTTTAACCGTTTCAACCAAAGCAGTGAGCAATTTAACGAAACGGGATTAACCTTGGGTCAACGCGTTATGCATAGTAAGTTTGGCGAAGGTACCATCATCAATTACGAAGGCAGCGGCGCACAATCACGGGTTGAGGTTGGTTTTGATGACATCGGCAGTAAATGGTTAGTGGTCGCTTACGCACGTTTAGAAGCTATCTAATATTAACAGCAGCAATCATTAGGAATGACTATGCCTTCTCAACCAATTCTATACAGCTTCAGGCGCTGTCCTTATGCAATGCGAGCACGTATGGCGCTAATTCTCAACAATATTACCGTTGAGCTAAGAGAAGTCGTCCTTAAGGATAAGCCTGCTCAATTGTTGGCCTGCTCACCAAAAGCGACCGTTCCAGTGTTGGTCATCTCGCCGGAGTTCATTATTGAAGAGAGCCGTGAGATCATCGACTGGGCAGTTCAACAATCTAAAACCCCTGCGTTTGATTTACCCTGCGAAATGCAACGTGAACTTGTCGAGTTTAATGATAACGAATTTAAAGGACATCTAGATCGTTATAAGTATTTCGACCGTTTCCCTGAGCAACCACAACGTTATTATCGTCAACAAGCCACTGTGTTTCTGGAGAAATTAGAGCAACAGCTCATTCATACTCCCTATTTGTTTGGTGAAGAGATATGCTACGCTGATATCGCTATCTTCCCGTTCATTCGACAGTTTTCCAATGTTGAAAATGGCTGGCTTGCCAACTCTGTTTATCAAAATGTACAAGCATGGCTTGAACGATTAATTACCACCGCCGCCTTTACGACGGTAATGCACCGCTATCCCCAATGGCAAGAGGATGCTAACGTAGTTACGTTTCCACCAGTAATCGAGGTTTAATCTTTATGTTATGTATTGGTCATCGCGGCGCGCGTGGGCTAAGCCCAGAAAACACATTAGCCTCTGTTGAGTTAGCCATTACACAAGGTGCTGACGCGATTGAAATTGATGTTAGAGAACATGATCAGCAAGTCATTGTGTTTCATGATGAGCGTGTTGAGCGCACCACCAATGGGCAAGGGTATTTAACCGATTTTAGCGTTGAACAATTACGTCAGCTTGACGCTGGCAGCGGTCAGAAAATACCGACACTGCCAGAAGTCATACAGCTAATAAACCGTCGTGTCCCGCTCAATATCGAATTAAAAGATCATCAATCTGTTGCGCCAACACTGATTATTATTGAGGAGTTTGTCGCACGAGGTTGGCGCTATGATGATTTTGTTGTATCGAGCTTCTTTCATCCATTATTGCAATGGCTCAAGGCAAAACAACCGCTGATCCCTATCGGTGCGCTTAGCGCAGGCGTGATGACTGATCTCGCCCTATTCGCCCAGCAATTAAGTGCTGTATCGATTAATTTATGCCATGACTCAATCAATCAAGAAATTATTGATGATGCCCACCAGCGCGGATTAAAGGTCTATATCTATACCGTCAATGAAGTACATGAGTTTGAAAAGCTACGAGCAATGGCAGTCGATGGCCTGTTCACCGACTATCCACAACGATTAATCCAATGGCGCGACTAGCGCCCCTTCTTTTTCTGGCCAAAGCGATAACCATCAACACTATAAACAATGAGCGCCAACCAAATAAATCCAAATGTCATCGCCTTGTGAGAAGCGAGTTGTTCATCAAAGATAAACACCGCCATCAATAACATTAAACTTGGCCCAATATATTGAATAAAGCCTAGGGTCGATAACGGAATACGAATAGCGGCAGCAGCAAACGCCAACAACGGTAGTGTGGTCACTACACCCGAGGCGACCAACAATAGTGCCGAAGAGACCCCTGAGTTAATAAAACTAATCAATGAACTACTATCAATGAATAACAGGTAGCTTAATGCGATCGGCAATAAAATAAGGGTTTCGACAAATAGTCCACTCATTGCATCGACTTGAATTTTTTTACGCAATAGCCCATAGAATCCAAATGATACCGCCAGTGCCAGTGAAAGCCATGGAATCGAACCGTAAACCACTAATTCGATCAATACAGCAATAACCGCCAACCCAACGGCAACCCATTGCAAGGGCCGTAATCGCTCGCTCAAAAAAACCGTACCGAGCAAAACATTAAATATTGGATTAATGTAATAGCCAAGAGAGGCATCGAGCATATGACCATTAGTCACCGCCCAGATGAAGACGAGCCAGTTAAAGGCAATTAACACCGAAGTAACTGCTAACAAACTAATTTTCTTCGGTTGTTTTAATACTGTGCGTAATTGAGCAAATCGTCCGCTAAAAAACAAAATGGCTAAGATAAATAGAAATGACCATACAACGCGATGAAGCACAATATCAAGCGGCGCGATGCCATCAAGCGCCTTAAAATATAGCGGTGCAATGCCCCACATGATGTAAGCACTGAATGCGTAGATTAATCCGTGTTTATAGTCTTTGTTGTCTGTCATTAGCTGGCTTAGTCAATAATTAAGGCGATATCTTAAAGTTAAAGTATCGCCATTGCTATCTAAAGTTGAGTGAATTTTTGGCAAAAAAAAAGCATCGCCAAAAGTGCGATGCTAACAATATAAAACTACAAGGAAACACGAGAGATAAGCTCAATGTTATATAGTCAGAGGGACATAATTGAAATAAGTTCAAATTAATTTTAACTATTACTAATTTAACGCCGAAACATTTAGAAACACTTTACTTGAATGCCACCATTGCGAACAGTAATAGTTCGCATTAAGATCCACCGAAATTTTAGGTTAAAGGATTGAAGAATGAAAAGAACGTTATTAGTAACAAGCATATCGATGGCACTGCTTACCGCATGTGGTGGTGGCGATAGCAACAAACTCCCAGAATTTTCACAAGCAAGTTATCAATCATCAGTTGTGGAAGACACGGTGCTTAGTGCAACCGTTAGTGCGACAGATGCCGATAACGATTCGATTCAATATTCTTTAGCGAACTCCCCTGCCAATGGTCAAGTAACGATAGACCAAACAAGTGGTCATTATGATTACACCCCGAATGCTAATTTCAATGGTGATGACACTTTTACCATTGCAGCATCTGATAATATTGGCCAATCAAGCGTTGTGGTTACCGTTAATGTTAGCGCGATGAACGATTTACCATCAATTGATAGCAGCGAGTTACTGTTCTCCGGTGGTGAAATCAAACAAGCGCAATTAATTGCAACCGACATCGATAACGATCAGCTAAGCTATGGCATCGTTGAGCAAGCGACCAATGGTACTGTTAGTATTGATGTAACGACTGGTGTCGTTAGCTATGCCGTTGACTCACTTGCCGTTACAGCCGATAGCTTTACTGTTGGCGTCGATGACGGTTCTGGTGAAATGGTTAGTGCACAAATAGCGATCACTACATCATTGGCCACTAACGAAGACCGCGCCTACTATTACTATTCATCAGAAGCGTCACGTCTCAAACAAGCACAACAAATGAGCGAAGCATTAGAAGATGATGTTATTCAAAACACCGTTAATTCATCACTAGTACAAGGCTATGCTCGCGCTGGTTTCGAACAAGAAGTAAGTAACCTGCTTGATGAAAGCAATATTACCAATAAAAACGATCGCGCTTTCGCACTCCTTGATGCCGCCAATGAATATAATCGTTTAGGTAAAATTGAATTAGCCAATCAATACCGCTTGCAAGCACAGACACTCTATACCCAATACCTTGCAACAACAGGCATCAATAACATCCAATCAGCGGATGCGACATTCTTCGTGGATTTGACAAAGTCGTACGGTGCAGTCAATGAATATGGACTCGCCGAAAACGTTTATAGTTTACTCGATATATTATTTACGTCGGCATTAACCGCTGAAGGCTCAACCAATTCCTTGAGACTTTATTTTGGTTTTTCAGGTCTGGTCACTGATGCGATAGAACTTTGGCAAGCTGACAAAACAGCAACCAATTTAACGCAAGCAATCGCACTGACCGACCGCCTATATAGTTATGCTCAAATTGTGCCTTATAATGAATCAAGAGTTGATAGTAGCGATTTTATGGCAAGCACAAAAGCTGTTGCTCTTTCTGACGCTCTCGACTACTTTCAAACATTAAACCAACCAGAAAAGAGTAAATCGGTACTTGCCGATCTTATGGCACTTTATGGTGTTGTGGGTATTGATGAAAATCATCCGCGTACCATCGACTCCTATTTCCAAAACACTCAAGCAGAATATCAATGGTTTGTGCTAGATTTAGCGGCGCCTTTTGTGATGCTCTATCCTGAAGCTGATATCGCTATTTTAGATCAGCTGATGCCAGGTGAAGATTTCATTAGTGGTCTCATCCGCGATTACTTAGCCGATGATGCAAAAGATGCTAGCCTATTAGCACAAGTGGCAATTGCTAGCGAACCGACTAACGCGCTTGCCCTTATTCAGGCCACTAAAGATGAGGACGACTTACGTGCGTATTATACTGATGTGATTAGGTTTAATAACAGCACCCCTGGCGCGGCAGTACTGTTCATTAACCGCGGGCAATATGAACATGCAGATGTCATGTTACAAGAAGGCTTAACGTTAATCCAACAACCACAATACATTGAACAACAAGGTACAATTGCAACCTTTATTAGTGGCGCTTCTGGGTGTGGACACATCACGACGCGTTATTTAGAAATGGCCGCCGCACAGCCAGATGCCGACTATCGTGACAAGGCACAACAAAGTGCACTAGTTTGCTATGACCTTGTGATGGAACATTTCTCTGACGATGTTCAAGCGATTGCCGATGTGATCAGTCATTTAGCATTACTACAGCAAACAGCGCAGTTAACTAATGCAATCAATAGTATAAACCTAGGTCTAGATGCATACACTGCTGAGCAGCAAGACGTTAAGTTAAATATGCTGCGTTATGTCGGCTCAAAACTAGCACTTGGTCATGACTTTACCAACGCGCAGGCTTATTACAATCGTGCTATTGCCTTAGTAAAAACACTCGAATCGGGCGCCGTTGAGACCTCGCTTGGTAACACTACCGATGATTTCTTTGCCGATCGCAGCAGCGAAACTGACTACAGCGAATTTATAGAAATAATTGATACGCTTGCGAGTGACTTTACCGGTTTGGCAGCGATTAAGCAGACCGCGATAGCTGCTATTAGTGATTTATTTGCCGACACTATCACTAAATTAGACGCCGCGCCGAGTCAAACCCAGCTGCAAAATATCCCTTTGTTTGCCGACCATTATAATTCGCTGGGTAATACCGACGCCGCCCTGACATTGGCGCAAAAAGATAGCCTTGGCGATGTTGAAGCGGCAAGTATTATTGCTAGTGTTGCAAGAACCTTAGCGCAACAAGATGACTTTCCAACGAGTATTATCGCCAGTGTCGATACCGATGGTGACGGCATGCCAAACTTCTTTGCTAACTTTGCAACCGAAGCAATGATTATCGACTCAGGACTAATACTTGATCCTGACAGCGATAATGATGGTGTCGATGACATCGAAGATGCTTACCCACTAGATAAATCGCGCCAGTAATGCCAGCGATGTTATCAGCGAAGGCAGCCAGCATTGCGCTGGCCGCCTTTAGTGCTTTTGCACAGGGAAATACGACTACAACTTCCGACACGTGCGTGGAAGATGACACGGAATGTTCAAAAGAAGTGGCAATGGAAACCATTAAAGTGGTTGGTTTCCGCCTTAATCCCATTGCAACATCGAGCCAGGGATCCTACACGTTAGACCAAGATTTGTTGCGAGATTATAATTTTGGTAATGGCAACCTTAACGATATTCTCGGTATCTTACCCGGCGTCCAATACAGTGAAACAGCCAACAGTGTTGACCAAGTCAGTAATATCAAACCAGGGGAAGTGTCTATTTCCGGCAGCGAAGGTTTTAAATCAGGCTACTCGATAGATGGTGTTAATAATAACTCGCGTTTAAGCACTGGGAACGCCGCTGCAGACCGAAATTTATTGCAAGATGTCTCAGGACACAGTCAAGAAGTCTTTATAAACCTAAATCTATTAGAACAAGTAGAAGTATTTGACGCAAACATCCCCGCTAAGTATGGTCAATTTAGTGGTGGCTTAGTCAACGCAAGAACAAAAGATGCAGGCGATACTCTGCACTGGGGCATTGACTATCGAAGCACTCAAAGTGATTGGGTCACCTATAACGAAATAATCTCTGACTATGACGATGGCGAATGGCCATTACTCACTCCAACGTTCGAAAAACAAAGTCTTAATCTCTATCTTGACACCCCAATACTTGAACATGGTGGTTTAGTGGCACAGTTTCAGTACACCAAGGCCGATGAAACCCTACGTCAATTGTCGCACCTGAGAACGCAACAACAAACTAATTACAACGGCTTAGTAAAGTATCACCATCAATTGGGTGCTAACGACTTAATCAGTATTAGCTACCTTAATGCCCCTTATCAAGGTCAATACTTCGACCTATTTGCTGCTAATAGTGATTATACGGTAGATGGTGGTGGCCAAACACTAACACTAAACTGGCAACACCAAGCCGACCATAGCGACAGTGAAACAACACTCTCATTGCGCTCAAGTGATAACTCCAAAAAAGCGCCAAATTATCGCCTTAGCTGGAACCGATTGATCGGTAAAGACTGGGGAATAAATACAGGCTCGCAATATAGTGTTGAAGGTGGTTATGGTGATATCGATAAAACCCAGCAGACCTTAAGCTTGCGTCATGATAGCGAAATCACGCTGACACCAATATTTAACGCGCAACATCAATTAGACATCGGATTTGAATTAAGCCAACAACGCAGTGTATTTGACCGTAAAGTTGACTCCATTATATATTCTGGCGCCATTTCTAATGCCAATATAATGTGCGGAAGCTACCGACTCGATTGCGTCGAAACGATACTAAAACAATCCATCGAAGCACTTGAGAACGAATTAGGTCGAACGTTAGATTTAACCACTTATGAAGATTTCATCCTTTATCAACAAAATATTGTCCAAGCGGGTCAATACTTTCAAACGCGTCAAGTTTCACCAGCGAGTAAGGTTGAAGTTGCCGTCAACTCATTGGCACTGTATGGCGAAAGTACTTTTGACTGGTCGATGTTAAATTTGTCGCTAGGTTTGCGCTACGATTACAACGATTTTTTCAAGCAACACAACTTGGCACCGCGTGTTCGTGGCGCAGTTGATCTATTTAATGATCAGTCACACAGCATTGTTTTCGGTTTAAATCGCTATTACGAGGCACAGCTCACCCACTACAAACTCAATCAAGCAATGGAACCCATTCACAGTGAAACCCGCCGCACCTTTGAGCAACAACCGCAACAATGGCAGGCCCAATTACTAAAACAAGGCTATCGCTATAGTTATACCGACACGAAGACGCCATTTAGTGATGAATTAACCTTAGCTTATCGCATGACATTACTTGGCGGTACGTTAGAGGCTAAATTTCTGGGCCGTAATAATCGCGATAGCATTAATCGCCGCCGCGGTTTCGACCAAGATGGTCAGGCGATCTTGTATGGTGATAATAGTGGCAGTAGTCGCTATCAGCGATTGAGCTTATCGTGGATGGCGAGCTTTGAAAATCAGCATCTAGAAATCAACCTTTCCAAAGCAAGCAATAGCACCAGCCGTAAAAACTTCGACGGTGCCATCGGCGACAGCCTAAACAATCAAGGCTATCCCCTCAATGATTACAGTTATGATGACAGTGAGCTGGTGTTCCTCAATTACTTAGAAGTGGTGACTGATCAAAACGGCGGAAAATCCTATAAGGAAGTCAACGATCTCATAACACGCCATGACCTTGAATTAGAGCAACAAGACTTTAATCGACCAATTATCGCTAACATCAGCTGGGGCGGCCAATGGAAAAATTTACGCCTCTCGGCTCATGCTCGGTATTTAGGCGAGCAGGATGTGTTGTACGCGACATCACTAATGAAGTCGGTGGAGATAGCCAGCAGTATCTGCAATGGCTGTGTTGCTGCAAGTAAAGAGTTTCCCGTGTATCAAAAGGGAGTTCGCCCGGCGTATTGGCTCATAAACGCAGGTGCAAAATATCAACTGTCCGCATTGAGTACTGGTGATGTCACCTTAAGCGTCGATATCGAAAACTTATTAAATCAACGCACTTATCAAGTCGCACCGCTAGCAACAGGCACCGAACTTGGCCGTCGCTTTTGGCTCGGACTTAGCTATCAATATTAGGAAAAAATCATGTTAGAGACATTACTATTAAGCGCCGCACTCGGTGGTCAACTTTGTTATGACCACCACCAAGATATCGGCGATCATCGTTGGCTCAAAAGCGCCAGCATTTACGAAGAGCCATTAACCATTGCCGTGCGCAATAAAGTCAATGTCTGCTTAGCGATAGAGAATCAACCACAGCTTGACGAAGCGAATAAGCTCGTTGATTTAGACGCCAGCAAAAAAACTATCTCAATTAGGTAATTGGTTACTCGTGTCTAAAACTACAACTATATGGCTGTTACTCGCTGCCACTTTTTGCAGCTCGATGGCTAACGCGCAATATGACATCAACGAATTGCGTCAGCAATATCTTAAGCCGCCAAGCCAATGGCCAAAGCCAAGTCTCGCGCCTGACATAAAACATCGCGAACTTGGCCTATTACCACTGCCGACATTTCCTGCTGATAATCCACTAACGCTGCCAAAACTCATTTTAGGTGAGAAGTTATTTCACGATCCTAAACTATCACGCTCCAATCAAATTGCTTGTGCCAGTTGTCACGATCTTGATTTAGGCTGGGGGGATGGTCGGACAACATCATTTGGTCATAACAGACTCAAAGGTAACCGCAATGCACCACCGGTTGAAAATAGCGCGTACTCTTCTACACTTTTTTGGGATGGTCGCGCCGCCACGCTGGAACAACAAGCGCTAATGCCAATTACTAACCCGATTGAAATGAACTTTAGCCTGCCTGAACTCAGCGCCAAGCTAATGAAAATTAAAGAATATCGTCAGTTATTTAAGGCGGCATTTGGCACAGAAAGTATCAATGAAACCACCATTAGCCAAGCGATTGCGACCTATGAGCGCACCATTATCTCACGCTATTCTGCTTTTGACCGTTTCTTGCAAACCCCGAGTGCGACAACCGAGCGACGCCGAACAATACTTAACGCCCAATTTAGCGATCAAGCTGTGTTAGGTTTACATCTCTTTCGAACCAAAGCGCAGTGTCTCAACTGTCATAATGGTCCGACGATGAGTGATAATGAATTTCATAATATTGGGCTCACTTATTACAAGCGCCAATATCAGGATTTAGGGCGCTACAACATTACCGGTAAGGCCAACGATGTAGGGAAATTTAAGACACCTAGCTTGCGCGGCGTCATGAACTCTAAACCTTGGATGCACAATGGATTGTTTGCCGATATGCGCGGCATCATCAGCTTGTATAACCGTGGCGGCCCGCGTAACAGAGTCGATCCCAATGATCCTTTATCACCGGTACAATCACCGTTGATAAAGCCACTTGAACTAACCCAAGAAGAGCAACAGGCCTTGTTCGCATTTATGGAAGCAGTAACCGCACCTCCAGCATTAGGTCCATCTTTTAGGTTAACTAAAGATCTGCAACCTAAAGAAAGTAAGCAGTAAACAAAACACAAATCAGGGTGATATCACCACATATTACGTAAACACGCTGTAAATATATCCCTATACAGTCAGCTTTTTGCCCATGAAAAATACGGTTTACTTCATATGCAGTGATACCCCTGCAATTTAGAGTACTTCTATTAAAACGCTCTTGCCGTAGAACGCAAATATATCAGGTTAAAATAATTACTAAATTTGGTTTAGAAAGCCCCCGCCATCAAGTACACTAGGGGGAAATTTTAATGAGATTAATGTCATGAGCAGCAACGAAAACCAAACCACCCATTTTGGCTATGAGCAAGTAGACGTAAATGAGAAGCAAGGCAAAGTGGCCGAGGTTTTTCATTCAGTCGCTGCTAAATATGACATCATGAACGATTTAATGTCTTTTGGTGTACATCGCTTATGGAAGCGTTTTGCAATTGATTGTTCAGGCGTCCGCCCAGGGCAAAAGGTATTAGATCTTGCTGGCGGTACTGGTGATTTAACGGCTAAATTCTCACGTATCGTTGGAAAAGACGGTCAAGTGGTATTAGCCGATATTAATGACTCAATGCTAAAGGTTGGTCGTGATAAGTTACGCGACTTAGGCGTGGTCTCTAACGTCTCCTATGTTCAAGCGAATGCTCAAGCGTTGCCATTTCCTGAAAACACCTTCGATTTAATTACTATCGCTTTTGGCCTGCGTAATGTGACCGACAAAGATGAAGCATTGCGTTCAATGTATCGTGTCCTCAAACCGGGTGGTCGCTTATTGGTGTTAGAGTTCTCAAAGCCAAGTAACGAAATGCTCTCTAAAGCATATGATTTGTACAGTTTTAATCTATTACCTAGCATGGGTAAGATGATTGCCAATGACAGCGAGAGCTATAAGTATTTGGCTGAATCTATTCGCATGCACCCTGACCAAGAAACGCTAAAAGGCATGATGGACACCGCAGGTTTTGATCAAACTCAGTTTTACAATTTAACTGGCGGCATTGTTGCATTACACCGTGGCTATAAGTATTAGGAACTAAGATGCCTTTCTCAAGCCTCGTTGGTGCGACAGTTGAAACAACCCTTAATAAATTGTTGGCGTTGAGCTCGAATAGCGATAGCGCACTGGATGCGCTATCGGGTAAAACCGTTCATATAAAACTCAATGAATACAAAGAGCCGTTATATTTCTATGTTGCCAACCGCCGTATCGAAGTGTTTGGCCAATATGAAGGTGACATCAGCGTTAGCCTAACACTTGGGTTTGACACTCTTATTGCGCTTAAGAATAAGCAAAGTATTAGCGAACTGATCAAGAACGACCAACTGATCATCGATGGCGACATCAAGGTGCTGCAGCAATTTTCAGACCTTATCACCGAGCTCGATATTGATTGGTCCGAGCATTTATCTGCCTATACAGGCGATATTGTGGCACATCGTTTGGCTGGACAAGCCCGAAAAGCCAGCAATCTAATCAAGCAACAAAGCGAGCATGTAAAACATTCGCTTGCTGATTATCTTAAACATGAAACGAAATTAGCCGTTAGTCCATTAGAATTCGTTCACTTTTGTGACCAAGTTTCTGATCTATCACAGCAGGTAGAGCAACTATCACAGCGTATTAACCAGCTCGAGAAATCTTGATGAAATTTAGTCACCTTAGCCGTTTCTATCACCTCAACAAAGTCTTTCTCCAACATGGTTTGGATGAATTGATCCCGTGGCAGCGTTTACCTTTTGTACTTAAGCTTGGTCGCTATTGTTTCTTCTGGCTTTATAATCGCCATAAAGACAAATCCCAGGCCACTAGGCTGAGACTGTGTTTAGAGCAACTAGGTCCAGTATATGTTAAGTTTGGTCAGATGCTATCGACTAGGCGTGACCTCCTCAGTGCCGATATTGCCGATGAACTGGCACAGCTGCAAGATAATGTACCGGCGTTTCCAAGCGATCAAGCGATCCAATTAATTAGCGACAATCTGCAATGCCCGATCGAAGACGTATTTAGCGACTTTGAAGCGGAGCCATTAGCCAGTGCCTCGATTGCTCAAGTGCACACAGCAACGCTCAAACAAAATAATAAAAAAATCGTTATTAAGGTCATTAGACCCAATATTGAGAAAGTGATCCTCAGTGACACCGACTTAATGGCCGCATTTGCTAAAATATTAACTAAAGCATTGCCTGAATTTAGCGAACGCCTACGACCTATTGAAGTGGTCGCAGAATACAAACGCACGATTCTCAACGAATTAAATATGAGCATCGAAGCCGCTAACAGCGTCATTCTTCGCAATAATTTTTTGGATTCTGATTCACTGTACGTTCCTGAAATCTATCAAGAGCATTGTTATGGCAACATGTTGGTGATGGAGCGAATTTACGGTATTCCAGTTGGCAACATCGATGAGCTTAAAGCGCAAGGGACTAACTTAAAGTTGTTGGCTGAACGCGGAGTCAAAGTGTTCTTCACTCAGGTATTCCGTGATAGTTTTTTCCACGCAGACATGCACCCAGGTAACGTATTTGTTTCCAGAGAAACACCGAACAACCCTAAATACATCGGCATTGATTGCGGTATTATTGGCACCTTAAATAAAGACGATCAACGTTATTTAGCTGAAAATTTCGTGGCTTTTTTCAACGAAGACTATCGTAAAGTAGCCACGCTACACGTTGATTCCGGTTGGGTACCACAAGACACCAACATTGAAGAGTTTGAACTGGCGATTCGCCGCGTACTCGAACCTATATTTGCCAAGCCTCTATCTGAAATATCTTTCGGCCATGTTTTGATCAGTCTCTTTGAGACCGCACGCCAGTTCAATATGCAAGTACAACCGCAATTGGTATTGCTAGAAAAAACGCTATTGTATGTCGAAGGGCTTGGACGTCAGCTCTACCCTGAGCTCGACTTGTGGCAAACAGCCAAACCCTATTTAGAGAATTGGTTAAAGGAACAAATGGGGCCAAAAGCATTCTATAAGGGTATTAAAAATAATGCGCCGTATTGGGTCGAGAAAATGCCCGAGCTGCCAAATCTTGTATACGACCACCTAAAGCAACAACCTAGGCATCAAGAAAAACTCTATCAAAGCCAGCAAGCACAAATAGATATTGCGCGTGCTGGGCAAAAAAGCCTGCGCTGGTTAGTGATAGGCAGCACCTTATTGATCTGCTCGACCCTCATTTATCAAGCCAATGGACTAACCTGGCCAGCCATCTCGACAGGGGCTCTGGGAGCAATTTCGTGGCTTTTAGCATTGCGCCATCAGCACTAAAATTTAGCACTAACTGTACAGTCTAAGCAGAAAGCGATTAGAATGTACTATAATAACTATATTATTATTTGGAGTACGTATGGGAAATATCGGCATTTGGCAATTAGTAATCGTTGCTGTAATTATTATTTTATTATTTGGTACCAAAAAATTACGTAATTTGGGAAGTGATCTCGGTTCGTCTGTAAAAGGGTTTAAAAAAGCAATGAACCCTGAGCAAGAAGTAACAAAATCGTTAAGTGACCAAGAAGAAAGCAGTGAAGCAAGTAACACAGCTGAAACCGTACAAACCAAAGAAAAAGATCAGGCGTAATCAACGATGCCAACGATTGGATTCTGGGAACTTATTGTTATTGGAGTACTTGGGCTCATAGTTCTGGGACCTGAGCGCTTGCCTGTCGCCGTAAGAACTGTGTCTGGATGGATCCGAACAGCACGGCGCATGGCTAACAATGTCAAAGAGGAGCTAGCTCAAGAATTAGAGATAGATAAACTCCATAGCGATCTTAAGAAGGCCGAAAGCATTAGTAGCGATCTTAATAGCGATGCGATCCCTCAAGAGCTTCGTGAATCAGTTAAATCATTGCAAGAGGCCGCTGCCGAGGTCTCTCGACCTTATGAAAAAACGCCCATATCACCCACAAAAGATAAAGAATAATTATGTCTTCGTCACAACAACCACTGATTAGCCATCTCATGGAGCTGAGAAATGGTTTACTAAAAGCCATTCTCAGTGTGTTGGCTATTTTTGCGTGCTTAGTTTATTTCGCCAATGATATTTACGCTTATATTTCTGCGCCACTAAATGCACATCTACCGGAAGGTACATCGATGATTGCAACGGGGGTGACATCATCATTTATCGCTCCCTTCAAATTAACGATGATGCTGTCATTTTTTATTGCCATTCCGTTCGTGCTACATCAAGTCTGGAGCTTTATCGCACCGGCTCTTTATAAGCATGAAAAGCGCCTAGTAATGCCAATGCTATTATCGAGCACCATTTTATTTTACGCCGGTATTGCCTTCGCATATTATGTTGTTTTTCCGGTTGTGTTTGGCTTCTTTACCAGTGTCGCGCCTGAAGGTGTCACCATAGCCACCGATATTCAAAGTTATCTCGACTTTGTACTTAAGTTATTTTTCGCTTTTGGACTCGCCTTTGAAATCCCGATTGCCGTGATTCTAATGTGCTGGGCTGGAATAACGACACCACAAAAACTCCGAGCTAAACGCCCTTATGTCGTTGTCGGTGCATTTGTTATTGGTATGCTGCTAACGCCTCCAGACATAATATCTCAGTCTATGCTCGCCATCCCGATGCTACTACTGTTTGAATGTGGCATTGTGATTGCGTCAATATATAAACCAAAATTAGATGAGGAGCTCGAAGATGAATCGCCTACTCAGCCTTAGCTGGCTAAGCATGATGATTGCGTTGTCTGCAATCAGTTCAGCTAACGCACAATTGTTAGAACAGACCATGGCAAACTGTGCAATGGTAAAGCAAGATAATAAACGTTTAGCATGCTTTGATGCGCTAACGGTAAAATTGATTCCTACCCCAGCATTGAAAGCGGTATCGGCTGACGTAGCGCCAACATCAGATGCAGTCGTGGTTAGTAAGAAGCAACTCTTTGGCTTTGAATCTAAACAAATGGCGATAACGCCAGAACAACTCGACGTTACGGTTGTGAAAATAAAGAAAGGACCTCGTGGAAAATCTACTTTTTTCCTTGCTAGCGGGCAAGTATGGAAGCAAAGCAATAATGATCTGTATAGATTAAAGGCTGGCCAGCAAGTTTTTATTAAAAAAGGGGCCTTAGGTTCATTTTTCCTTGGCCAAAGCCATCGAAATAAAAAAATACGGATCAAAAGAATCAAGTGAGTAGTAACGAATTAATCGACATCGCCGTAAACCTTAGTCACGGTCCATTGCAAGATAAGGTCGCCGAGCTTTTAGCCGATGCCGCTGCGGTCAATGTCAAAAAACTCATTGCCTTAGGCTGTAGCGAACAAGGTAGCGAGATTGCGCTAGCACACGCCAAACAATTTCCTGGCCAGATATTTTCAACGGCAGGCATTCATCCACATGATGCTAAAACGCTTAACGCTCAATCAATTGGGCATTTATCACAGCTAGCACAACAGCCAGAAGTGGTGGCAATCGGTGAATGTGGGCTCGATTTTAATCGTGACTTTTCGCCACGGCCTCAGCAGATAGAGGCGTTTGAAGCACAATTAGAACTGGCCGCCGCATTGGCGATGCCGGTTGTAATGCACCAGCGCGATGCACATCAACAGTTTGTTGACATTTTAGCGAAGCACCGCACTAAACTACCAAATGCTGTTATCCATTGCTTCACTGGCACCAAGGAGCAACTAGCCCAATATCTCGATTTAGATTTACATGTTGGCGTGACAGGCTGGGTTTGTGATGAGCGCAGAGGCCAAGATTTACGAGAGGCAGTCGCATATATTCCCGATAATCGTTTGATGCTGGAAACAGACTCGCCATATTTGCTGCCGCGAAATTTGGTACCCAAACCTAAATCGCGCAATAATAAAC
>Ga0209291_1000780_pt1 | contig 30011 bp, 22 predicted proteins | sample GOMGulsemesocosm_FD_184633 | JGI IMG/M metagenome (GOLD analysis project Ga0209291, IMG submission 184633) | Methane-oxidizing microbial communities from mesocosms in the Gulf of Mexico - GOM9B Gulf of Mexico (SPAdes) (version 2) | ecosystem: Environmental > Aquatic > Marine > Cold seeps...
TTATTAAATCCAAGTTACTATAGTCATAAATTGCTTATTACCAATGGTGTTACCTTTTGAAATCAATGTATTAATCGCTGTGCGCTGATGGTAGCTACGACTTATCCAGCCTAAAGATGTATGGTCGGTATCTTCATGCCATTTACCGCTAACTATTTCATGAGTTAAGTTTTTGGGCAGGCTGATGCGTACTTTATTACTATTTAAGTAAAGGGTACAAATGTTACCTTTTATTTTAATATTACTGCAATTTTCTGATAGATGAAAATATAACGCAATATTATGATTGCCTTGGGACTGTATTTTATCCGTTATTGCTAAACGATTTCTTTGAGTATTCAAATCTAAGTGACGTTCATGAATAAGTGGCGATGAGAGTCGTTGGTAGCCATTATGAAAACCAGCTACCTGTCCTCCTGATTTAGTGGGATTCCAGAGAGTGCACTGCGCTTGTGCATGTTGCTCCCACATAAATGGACCTGTCATGACCGACTGATCTAATCCATCAATTTCGAGCGTATTATGTGCTTGCGTTTTTCTAAACTGATTACGCCAACGTGGAAAGCTATAATAATCGTATGTACCAGTATCAACGAATAGATCTTTGCCGTTTAAACGCATGACTAAGCTTAGTGCATCGGCATGACCATGGGCTGCAATCGATGTGTAGCCTAGCTCTGCGCAATCGAATAAAATACTGACTTGATCATTATTATTTACACTACCGGCTTGTAATAAAAAATAACTGGATTCTGGGAATTTTCGAGAAATTAAATCTGGTACTTCTTGTAAAACCTTGTGTTCACGCTCTATGCGTTGATTGAATAACCAAAATGCAGACTCACAGGGTTTTCGGTAATTGATACGAAATATTTGATTGTCATAAAGGTGGGCGGCCAAATCACAAAGTGCATTTATATCATGGATATGATTACCAAGATCAAGCGCATAACCATCGTCTTGATCACCTACCATGGGATAATTTTCTCCTCCTTGTGCAATTAAAGCAATAAATGCGGCTAATTTATTTAGCGTATCTTGGTAGACTGATGAAAAGTTATCTTTTTGCCAATATCCAACCTGTGATGAGAACAGGTAGAGCTGAAATACAAAAAATTGATAACTGAAGCCGTGCTCTTTTGAGCATCCATCAGCAAAGGTTTGCGCTTGTATTTCAGTTTCTAAAACATGTTTACTTTTATGGCGCCAATGATTAGCATTTTTTAACATTGAAAAATAACTACTGGCTATATAGACACCTGCGGCTTCTCCAACTAAATGGTTGTTAGCAGAAGAGCCTTGTGAAAACTTACTACTTACATCACGACAATGAAGGTAGACGCTATTTAATACCTGTGTTTTAAAGTCACCAACAAAAAGCCCTGAGTCGAGAATAAGATCAATTGCCCACACCCAATTAATCATTCTTATACCTAATTCAAGGGGGCTTTTCCAATTCATGCCGTAGCCGTAAGGGTTAGCATCTAGCCAGCTTGTTAGTTGAGTAACGACACTTTGTGCATATTTTATTTCGCCAGTTATTTTATATGCGCGCGCTAATACTACAAATTGATGGTGGCGGTTAGGCTCCCAAACTAACTTGCAATCGCCATTTTTACTTATGTCACGATAATTAACAGACATGATAGCCGCACGACTTGTTTGTTGACCTGTTGCATGATCTTTATGCCAGTTGATAGGGGTTTCTAAATGTTGCTCTTGTAAATCAAAATAACTGAGTTTATGTTGTATGATTTTATCTGCTTTGTTAAGTAGCGCTTGTCGCCACTCAGGACAAAAGGCTGATATATCACCTATAAATACGTTAAATGGAGGGGTGAATTGTGTATTTTCTTGGTAGTTATCATGAAATTCTGCTTGCGATACGAGGTTCATACTCACTCGTAGATGTTCATAAAGTGCTGAGGATAATGACGTTACACGCCAAGTGATTTCTTTTCCGGACATCGTTTTAACGCGTTTTATATACCAAGATAGTGCTTGCATAGATTCTTCTTATATTGATTTGTTCATGTTGGTCGCTTGTGAGCTAAAGAGAGTGACAAAATCAGTCATCGTTTTTAAGGCTCGCGTTTCATTTTCATTACTGTAATCAATTGCAATCGCAATGAGTGTCGCGCCAGGTTGGCCCTTAATCGCGGCTTGAACCTCATACCATTTAGCTGTTTTTTTATCGGCTATAAAGTGGCTGTCGACTAAGTACCAATAGGCAATTAAACGAGAACGCTGGTTGTCTTTTTTGAGCGTGATTAAATTGACCTGCTTAAGAGAGGTGGAGTTTAATAGGGTTGTTTGTTGCTTGACATTGAGCCAGCGATTTTTATCAAAGAGGGTATTTCCAACAAAAATAATTTCTTTCCCTTGTCTTTGTTGAGCGTAATTTGCCAAGTAAACTTGCAGTAAATCATCACCTTGTAAAAAATAATTAAACTCTTCGCTAGTCGCACCGTGTGAAATGGGGTACCAGTTTTGACTCGTTACATTATTTAATGATAAGTGTGTATAGGATGGGATCATAGGTAGAGTGAATTTATAATGAGGGTCGAAGCGGGAGGGGAGTATTATTGTCGCAGCCGCAAAAAATAGAGTGATGGTCGATACTGCGAATAAATACCATACACTTATTTGTTGTGGTTGCTTTATTACTTCCTTCTGCTTGCTATTTTGAGGGGATTGTTCACCAAAATAGGTGTTTCCTGCAATGATGACAGGTATGAAGCAAGCTGCAAAAACTAACCAGCCGAATGTTAAATGGTCTTGGATGATAAAATGCTGCATCGCGGTTTGGCTTCCGACGATGATGATAGCTGTAATACGGATCCAGTTAGCGATGACTGCAACTATTATAGCTAAAGTAAAAAAAATGGCCGTTGCTCGCCGAGATAGATGATTAATTTGCGCGACAAAAACAGCATATAAGGCAGAGGCTAAGAAGAAGCTCAGTCCGGAACAGGCTTCTTCAACCATAAAAATGCCATTGGGTGTTATCAGCTTATATCCTTGCCTAATTATTTCAAATCCTAATAGATTTACACCATGGAAACTTACCCACGTAGATATATCTCTTAGCGGTAGTTGTAATATATTCCAGATAGGTAGTATTAATAAAATCATCAGCAAAGGCAGTAATAGCCTAGTGACAGATTGAAAACCAAAAAAAGAAAGCAATAACGCTAATATGACAAGAAATAAGCTAAGTATTTGTAGTTGACCAATGCTGGCTAGATTGGCGACTAAGAGTAATAGGCTCGTTGCTATGAGTAGAACCTGGGCGAATAGGTTACTTTGCGGTGATGAAAAATCCTCTCTTTTTGTCCAAAAAACATATATTGCAAGTGCTAGCCCTAATAGACCATGATTATAAGGGCCAGTACTCCACCACTCCTCAATGAGATTGACAACTACAATTGAGTTAACCGCTAACACAAATAAAAAATTAAACAGGAAAAATGAGATTAATATTTTTCGATTATAGGCCCTCATAGGATGTTCCTAATATAATCATTTTACTAATAGGTAAGTTATTATTAATACGCAGCATTGTTTTTGGTATCGCGTAAGGTGTTGATACTAAGTCATAAACCATTTTTTAACTTTTATTGTAAGATTTAAATACACTTGTAAGAGTAGCGTTGTTGAGTTTAGTTAAGGATATTATTATTCGCATCATTAAAGCATCTGTTTGAATCGTTTCACATTGTAAGAGACTGTTTTTCTATAATTAATTGTATGAAAATAACAGGGCTACGATCATTTAGTCTGATTACTAACAATGCATAGGCATAGTGACAAAGCTTGCACTATGCTTGTGAGAATGTCATTACATGCAAATCCTTGTTGCTCTTAAATCGAATGATTAACATCGAATTGAAGTCGAATTTGTGATTAAAGGTGGTTATTAATGCTGTTATTTGAGGAGTGTGAGCGTTATTCATCTCTTTCTAAATTTGAGGTGTCACAAGAATACGTCAATATATTTGGTATCAAGGTTCATGCTTTAACATCTGTGCTGGCCTTAGATAATATTGACCGAGCCATCAAAAATAGGCAATCACTACACATTGGTATGTTAAACGCGGCTAAGATTGTGAATATGAAACGTAACCCTGCGTTAGATAAGGACGTCCGCGCTTCGAATATGATCCTTGCTGATGGCTGCTCTGTCGTCAAAGCAAGTAAAATACTGAGAAAAACATTACCAGAACGTGTTGCCGGTATTGACCTGATGCATGGGATTTTAGCGCGAGGCGATAAAAAAGGTTATCGGATATTCTGTTTAGGTGCAACGCCTGAAATTGTGGCTAAAACGGTCACTGAAATAGAACGGCAGTACCCTGGTGTGGTAATTGCGGGTTCGCAACATGGTTACTTTACTGACAGCGAAGAAGCAACCGTTGCACAGACAATTGCAGATTCCAATGCGGATGTTTTATTTGTTGCTATCACCTCTCCAAAAAAAGAACAATTTATGGTTCGCTGGAATAACACCATGCGTGTACCTGTGGTTCATGGCGTTGGTGGCTCATTTGATGTACTTGCAGGTAAAGTTCAACGAGCGCCGCTAGTATGGCAAAAATATGGTATGGAATGGCTGTTTCGAGTGAAGCAAGAGCCTGCACGGTTGTGGAAGCGTTATTTGGTCACCAACACCTTGTTTCTCGCAATGTTAGCCAAAGAAATATTTTATCCGAGTAAACCTCTTTAGTCACTTGAATTAGTTATCAATTCTTACTGATGAAAATTATGCAAAATAAAAAACAACCACTTATCTATTTAGCTGCGGCTAGTCATTCTGGTACGACTATGACGGCAATGTTATTAGGTGCCCATCCTGATTTATGCAGTGTTGGCGAATTAAAAGCAGTACATTTAGGTGATAAGGAAAGCTATTTATGTTCTTGCAAAAAATTAGTTGCCGAGTGTAATTTCTGGCAAGGCGTTAGTGAAAATATGGCGAATAGAGGACAAGAGTTTTGCGTTTCTGATGCTGGAACGGATATCCGAACTGGGGCAACGCCGTACATGCTCAGATTACTTAAGCCGTTAGTTCGCTCTCCGGTTATGGAGCTAATAAGGGATTGTTTGCTATTACTGTCACCAACATGGCGTAAACAGCTTCCAAAGTTACAACAACGTAACGCCGATTACATCTGCGCTGTTGCTGAACAGGCTAGAGCGCATACTGTTATAGATTCGTCAAAAATTGGTATTCGCCTTAAATACTTACTAAAAAATAAAGAGCTTGATCTTAAAGTGATTTGGGTTGTTCGGGATGGAAGAGGTGTTTCATTAGCATATAAGGACCCTTCGAAATATGCGGATGCTAAAGATCCTCAATTTCGAGGTGGTGGTTCTGGTAAAACCCAAGAAAGCCGGCGAGGTGTTGATGTCGGTGCTCATGAGTGGGTTCGCTGTAATCAAGAGACTCAAGCTGTACTCGCGACGATGGATAAGCGTAAGTGGATTAAAGTACATTATGAAGATATTTGTAATAACACTGAAGAGACTCTTGATAAATTATTTGAATTTATTGGTGTTGACTCAAAGAATAAACGTTTGGATTTTAAAACTGTAGAGCATCACGTGGTTGGCAATGGTATGCGTTTAGATGAAAGTGAAGAGATAAAACTAGATGATCGATGGAAAGAGGAACTTAGTGACACTGAGCTCGTTAAGTTTTCCCAAGTAGCGGGTGAATATTGTCATTCACTTGGCTACTTGGAATAAAGTGAATGGAAACAAATTCAGGCGCGCCTAGAAAAGAAGATCTTACAGGACAGGATCGTTTTGCATGGAATCTTTTGGTGAGTTGGAGTAGCCAGCTTGTTCTTGTTTTTTCTGGTTTTATTATGCCTAGACTCGTGGATGATAAAGTTGGGCAAGTCGCATTAGGTGTCTGGGATTTTGGTTGGTCTTTTGTTAGTTACTTAACTCTAGTAGGGCTAGGTATGGGGGCATGCTTTAACCGTTATATTGCAAAACACCGTTCTGCAGGGGAGTTTGTTTTATTAAATAAGGTGGCAAACTCAGCTGTGTTCGTACAAGTTATTTTTTCACTTATTACTGTTCTATGTACTGTTTTGTTTTATGTGTTATTACCCCATTATTTTAGTGATGCATTAAAAGAAAATACGACAACAGCGCAATGGGTGGTGCTTTTTTTAGGCTTTAGTGTCGCTGTTCGGATGCTAACAGGTTCTGCATGTGGACTGTTGACGGGATACCACCGTTGGGATATTCATAATGCATTACATGCAGGCGACAGTATATTGTCATTAATATTGATGGTTTCTGCACTACATTTAACAGAATTAGGTGTCGTGGGGATGGCGCTAGGCTATTTAATTTCGACAACTGTTTTTGAAGTGCTTCGTTTTATTTCTGTGGGAAAAGTATGTAAAGAATTTCATTTTGATTTACGTATGGTGAATTGGTCAACGTGTCTAGAAATGTTGATATTTGGTATAAAAAGCATGCTGTCTAATATTCCCCCCCTCATTCTATTACAAACGATTAGTATAATGCTGGTTAGTGTTACGGGGCCTGCTGCTTTAGCTGTTTTTGCAAGGTCTATGGCATTAACTAAGCAAATTTCAACGTTCATGACGAAGTTTACCTTAATGTTAACTCCGACTACGGGATCCATGCTTGGAACCGGTGATATTAAAGAAATTAAGTATCTTTTTATTAATACCACGGCACTTAGTTTTGCATTCACGTTGCCGAGTTTAGGTTTTTTGTTTATTTATGGGGATGTTATTTTACAATATTGGATGGGCAATGAGTATGCGCAATGGCCGTTGATCATGATTTTAGCTGCAGGACAGTTGCTGCCGATGGGGCAGGATACCTCAATCCGAATACTGATGGGGATGAATCGACATGGTGTCATTTCTATAGCAGCTTGCATTGCAGTATTTGTTATCTTTGTTATCGGCCTGCTTTGGACTGGTCTTGATAACTGGGAACTGACCACTGCCGCTATATTATTTGTTGTACCCATGAATATTGTTTACGGCTTTATTATCCCTGTTTATACATGCAGACAATTAAAGCTACCATGGTTAAATTATGTCTATTGTAGTTTTATCAAGCCTGTTATATACGCCACTCCATTTTTAGGATTCATTTTTTGGTCGCGTCAAGCCTTTGATTCGGATGATAACAGCACAGCATTAGTCACTTTTTTATTTGCTAGCATTGTCACGAGTATTATCTATTTCATATTTTTAGTCCCTAAAAGTATGCAACATAAAATTATCTCCTGTTGTAAATTTTAATCATATATTTTGAAATGAAATTATTAATAAGGTTGGTTAAATATGGATGTTAGTTTACGAAAATACCCCTATCCTTATAGAGCTATGTTATCTATTTGCAGTGATTTAGATGAAACTCCGAATAAAGAGATCTACTTTGAAACAGCGCGATATTTGAATACCAGCGAAGATACCTTACTTGGAAAAGGCGTCGATTTAGAAGTGGGTAATACTATTTATTTTGATATGCCTGATCATAATTTTTCTTATACAAATGCGGATGATGATGGACGAAACAAAATACAGTTGTTAATTGAGTCTGGGCATATTGACTGTTTGCATTCGTTTGGTGATTTTGTTGACTCTCGATCTCGTATAGAAGTGTGTTGGTCGGAGATTCAAAAAGGGGAGCGAAAAATCGAAGTCTGGATCGACCATGCGCAAGCGCCAACGAATCTAGATCACGATATTATGCAGGGGAGTGGGTCTATAAAAGGGGCTAAGGCATACCATACAGATCTTACTGTACAAACTGGCGCACTTCCCTTTATTTGGAAGGGAAGGGTGACGAGTATTGTTGCGCAAAATACAAGACGATGCTACGCCGGTCTTTTTAATAAGGGCGATAAGATACAGTCGATAAAAACCATTCTACTCGAATTTATCAAAGGTTGGTTAGCACGCTTTGGTAGTAAAAAGTATGCAATGCATAAAGATAATAAAGTATTACGAAGAGCACTGTTATTAGATGGAACTAACGTCATAGAATTTATGCGTTGCAACCCATCTTGGGGTGGGGTTTCTGTTTTTGATTCTGTACGCGGTATTGATCAGGTATTAACGAAACCAGTGCTAGACACTCTAGTGAAAAATAAAGGCTGTAGTGTCCTTTATAGTCATTTAGGTAAGGTTTTTAGTAAAGAAGTACCGTTTCAAGATAAAACCCGAAATGCTTTTGAGTTGTTAGCAAACTATCAACGTCATAAACAAATACTCACAGCAACCACTCGCCGATTATTAGGCTACAACCGTACGATTGAAGAATTGTGTTTTGACGTGAAAATGATAAATGGTGAAACTCATATTTATTTAGAAACTGTGTATGCTGGCGAGGATCTGAATGGCTTAACTTGGTATGTAAGTGAGCCTGAGAAAACATACTTGTATGTCAATGGAGTTAAGTATGAAAACTTAATCATTAATGAAAAAGATTATTTAGGAAAAATGAGCATATCAATTAAATGGGAGTGTTTAACTTTCCCTAATATGGATATTTTAGATGAACGAGAAAAGTAAAGCCAATATTTTCCAATGTTGCTATAGATATTTATTAAGAATCATCCTAGTTTGCCATTATTTTTTGGTTAAATTGTTTAAAAGATTACCCCACAAAAAACACGTTCAACAACCTTTTAAAATATTAGCGACAGGAACATTTTATTCTGACCATTGGTTGATAACACATTTACGGCCAATGGCTAAAGCATCAAATTGTGAACATTTAAAAATGATAGCATCTACACCAGTACCTGAAATGCATAATGTATGTGGTGCGTACGCGCCTTCATGGTTATCTAAACTGTTCGGTAAGGTGGCTTCGCGTTTAATTTATTTCTCATGGGTAGCTATCAAAGAAAGACCTGATGTACTTGTCGGATTCCACATTTTAGTTAACGGCTTGTTTGTGGTCATTTTAGCTAAGTTGATTGGTGCTAAGTCTGTGTATATTTGTGGTGGTGGCCCTAGGGAGATTAGCCGTGGAGGAATAGAGACTGAAAATCGAATATTTAATCGTATTGGTAAAGAAGATTTTTTTATTGAAAAATTACTTGTTGAGGCTATTAAGGAGTTTGATTTAGTGGTTTCGATGGGTACTAGTGCAATCGAATTTTTTAAAGAAAGAGGCATAAATAGTCAATTTGAAATAGTACCTGGTGGTTTTGATGCCACTATTTTTATGCCTAACCAGGAGATAGAAAAAAAATATGATTTGATTTTTATTGGCAGACTTTCTGAAATAAAACGTGCAGACAGATTATTAAAGGCAATAAAGCTAGCGAAAGAAAAACTACCAAATTTAAATGCAGTTATTGTTGGTGATGGACCAAGTAAGAAAGAATTGCAAAGGCTAGCTCAAAAATTACATATAGACGCAGATATTCACTTTGTTGGCTGGCAAAACAATGTGCATACATGGTTACAAAAATCTCGGTGCTTTGTTTTAACTTCAGATTCCGAAGGCTTATCACAAGCTCTTATACAAGCAATGATGTGTGGATTACCTGCTATTACTTCTGATGTCGGAGATTTAGGTGATTTACTACAAAATAATGAAAATGGATATTTAGTTACTGATTTATCGACAGAGGAATTCTCGAATAAGTTTGTTCGGTTGTTAATAAATGATGAACAATATAAAAAGTTTTCTGATCATGCGTTACAAAATACACGTAAATTTTCAGTAGAAAATGTTGAAGTTCAATGGTCTAAAATATTTTCTGAATTTTATAATAGTCATTAACCAGGCTTTAATTATGATAAGAATTACTCTTTTAACATTACTTATTAGCTACTTATCTGTTTATGCATGGAAAGATTGGTTCCGTGGTGCTTGTTGGTTAGTGTTATTAATATCTGTCTTTCAACACCCCGATATGCCGAAGTCAATTGCAGGGATATCTGGTTTTAATCATTGGAATTTTTTATTTATTAATGTTTTTATGTCTTGGCTCTGTGGGCGAAAAAAAGACAATATCTCTTGGGATATGCCATCCAAAATTAATATTTTACTTTGCCTTTATTTTATATTTATTTTTATAAGTGTACTGCGATATTTCGCTGATATAGAAGGTATCTCTTTATACTTATCAGGTGATTCAGGAGGCATGTATACAGTAAATGAATATTTAATTAATTGCGTGAAATGGGTTATCCCTTCAATGATTATTTTTGATGGGTGCCGAAGTCGGCAGCAGTATAATTTCGCATTAATGACCCTTGTACTGATGTTTTTTCTACTTGCATTACAAGTAATACAAGCTATGAAATTTGGATCATTAACAATGAGTGGGGAGGCGCTACAACGTAAAGCGTTAAAGGTAATTTCTAATAACATAGGTTTTCATCGAGTCAATATGTCTATGATGATGAGTGGGGCTTTTTGGGCCATTTTTTGTCTTAAAGAGTATGTTAGTAGTAAAACTTATTTATTTTTAATTATACCTGCTTGTTTTGCGATCCTGCTTGCAATAGCGATGACTGGAGGTCGTGTAGGTTATGTTACTTGGCTTGTCTTAGGTGCGATTATATGCTCAATGAAGTGGAGGAAGTATTTGTTGTTTGCACCAATTGTACTGTTTTCTATTATGCTGGCTGCGCCTTCAGCTCTAGAGCGAATTAGTCAGGGGATTCTGAAAAATAACTCAGGAGTAATCAAGACATTTACAGATATTGACTTTGCTGGTGGGCAGGTTGATACGCACTCAATGACCTCTGGGCGAACACTCGTTTGGCCTTTAGTATGGGAATCTATTTTAGACGAACCGTTAATTGGTCATGGCAGACGTTCAATGATTCGATTAGGTATTACCCGTCAGATAATTGAAAGGCATGGGGTCGGGGAAGTATTCCCACATCCACATAATGCTTATTTACAGTGGGTGCAAGATAATGGTTTTGTAGGGGCTGTACCAGTGTTTTTATTCTATTTTATCGTACTAAAATATTCTTGGTCTCTATTTAGAGAGAAGGTTGAAAATATTTATATCGTAACGGGTGGCGTCTGTTTTTCATTCGTTGCTGCATTTTTATTAGCTTCTATAGGGAGCCAGACTTTTTATCCTAGGGAAGGTGCTGTGGGGATGTGGGTTGCGATTACCTTAATGTTAAGGGTATATGTTGAGAGAGATAGGGTAAATTCAAATGATAAAAGTGAATTAATATGTCCTTCTGAGGCTGTGCATCATAGGTTTTTTGTAAAAATGTAGTTTACCTACCTTTATTACTCATTATTTTTTGTTGTAAACGGGCGGATCAGATTAGATTTTTTGGTGATTATCAACTTTAATATATAGCAGTGAAAAATGAAATTATAGTTAATTAATAACTATTGTGGATGGATATTATGTGTAAAAAATTAGAACTTAGAATTTTATCTTGGTTTGTTAGTATATTTTTTATAACTTATGGCGCTGCAGCAAGCATATTACCTCTTAGTGTACCTAATCCAATGTCGACATGGGTTGATAGCAGTTATCAAGGGGAGGTTATTCACCCTATTACAGGTGAAGCGCCAGTGTCATGGCAAGCCGCCCAAAATATGGGATTGCCCACTTATTATATTGATTCAACTCATGCTTCGGCTACAGATAAAGATAACCCTAACGGCTCGCCAGGCCAACCTCGATTAACTATCAGTGAAACGACTTATCCAGAAGGGTCTTATGTAGAAATTCATGGTGGGCCTTATAGTGGTGGGGGCCAAATTATTTTTAAGGCAAATGGAACGCCTGGGAAACCAGTGTGGTTTAGAGGTGGGAACTCAACTAACAAAGCAATTATTACAGGTGAAATAATTGCTAAAGGGCAGTATCTTTTTATTGAAAATTTAAAATTTGAAAATAGAAAATCATTAAGCTTACGTACACACGATAATAGCTCACTGTCTAATGTTGTGATTAGAAATTTAACTTTTACTGGTGATGGAATTGGTTATGGGAGTGGTAGTGCTATACCGATTTATAGTAATTCATCAGCTAATCGGTTTCATGATATTTTACTTTATAATAATGAAATTTCTTTTTTAGGGAATGATTATGACGATAGTGAGACTTCATTAGGTGAATCACAGGAAAATGACTATCACGGTATTCACCCTGATATAAATGTAGATAGAGTTTGGATTTTTAATAATAAAATTCACAATTTAGGTGGTGATTCAGTACAAGTTAGTAGAGCTTCAACGAGTGATAATAATCGACCTAGCGATGTTTTTATTATTAATAATGAATTCTATAGTAATTTAGAAAATGCAGTCGATGTAAAAACAGCAAATAACACCTTAATTATGGGTAATGTTGTATATGATTGGCGACAGCATAGAGGGAATACCTCTACAGGTGCAGCAATCGTTGTGCATAACAAAGCTAAAAATACTTGGATTGTTAATAACTATATATCTGATGCCGTTGATGCCGTGATAGTTTCGGATGGTTCTGTTGAAACTTGGGTTATTGGTAATGTTATACATAATATTAAGCATTCAATATGGGACGAAAATTGGGCCTCTAGTAGTATTTATTCAACAGGGTCTGCGATTCACTTTCGTGGCGGTAGTAAGGGGGGAGCAATAAATAATACAATAATAAATACAGATAAAGGGTTTGAAGGTGAAGGCTCGAATTTAATTTTTATAAATAATATTATTGTAGAAAGAAATGAAAGCAGTGCATATGATCTCTATATTGGCACTTCAAATGCGGGTAACAAAATTACGAATAATCTAATCTACCACTCCAAATTTAATTATAAATTTAAGAATACAATGTGCCTTGTCTGTATTTATGATCCCCCTAAATTTATTAATGGTAGCTTTGAAATAAGCCTTTTAAGTCCTGCGATAGGTTCTGGAACAATGATTAATTTTATTTTAAATAAATATACTGCAATCTTTTCTACAACTTTAGATAAAGATATAAAAGGTGGTGTTCGCGTGATTGGAGGTATTGATATTGGGGCATATGAGAATCAAAATTTGACAGGTGAACGGACGGGACGTCCCAATCCTCCTGAAATATTGGGTATATCTATCAAGTGATTAGCATAACTATCATTAAATATATTAATGGACTTATTATTAAACGATGGCGGGTAATGAAAAGGAAATAACATGACGAGACCAAAAAAAATAGCATTTATTAAGATGGCTAGTTTTTCTCATACCAATGAAAAATTACTTGATGCATTGCAAGTTAAATTTCCCTCCTATGAATTTGATGTAATAGATGTAAATGATTTAATCAGCCGTCGAGACCCGTTGTGCTTACTTGTTGCATTTTTTCAATACAAAAAGGAAATTTTATTTGGTAATAAGGAATTAATGAAATGTAGGACGCGTACAAGTTTTTATATGAAGAGAATTCGCCTGAAAATATTGAAAAGATTAGCACAAGATCAATATTTATTTACTTTTCAAACTCAATCATTGTTCGATGCAAGTACTGATTCAGTTCCTCATTTCTTATATACAGATCATACCCATTTAGCTAATTTATTCTACCCCGGATTTGATCCAAAGCAGTTGTATCGAGATAGTTGGACTAACGCTGAAAAACAGATTTATCATCATGCTACGATTAACTTTACTATGAGTAGTCATGTTTTAACATCCATTGTTGAGCAATACAGGTGTGATCCGCATGATGTTGTAATGGCTCGATGTGGTAGTCATATTAATCCCCCTGATAATGTTGACTATTTAGAGCAGCGTTATGAAATGAAAAATATTCTGTTTGTCGGGGTTGATTGGGAACGAAAAGGAGGACCTAGGTTAATTGAAGCATTTAAGTCTGTTTTAAAGGTCCATCCTGATGCTAGATTGACCATTGTTGGTTGTTCTCCTGATGTTGACGTCGAAAATTGTAAAATTGTTGGCGCAGTACCGTTGGCTGAGGTGCAAGATTATTACTTACAAGCATCATTGTTTTGTTTACCAACAAGAAGAGAGCCTTTTGGGATTGTGTTTCTCGAGGCGTTTGCTCATAAATTACCTGTTGTTTCTAATGATTTAGGTGCGCTTCCTGATATTGTTCAAGAAGGCGTGACGGGTTATTTGGTTGGATGTAATGATACAGATCTATTAGCACAGCGTTTGATAACCTTGTTGTCTGAACCTCACAAATGTAAAGAGTTTGGCAGTCGGGGTTATGCATACTTTCTTGAGAATTATACTTGGGAAAAAACAGCGGCAATAATTGCTCACCACATAAACGTCGTACTTGAAAGTAAAAAGGGGTGATAGTGAAATCGTTATTAAAAAAATATATTCTCTATTTTCTTAATTTATTTGGGATGTTACGATATTTACACTTTAAAAATCGTCATCACATTACCGTAATAATGTTACATGGTGTTATGACTAGCCATAAAAAAGTTACTTGGAATCCACTAAGACCTCAACTGCCTCCAAACGAACTACGGCGAACACTTCAAATTCTCTCTCGTTATTATCAATTTATCACCATAGAGCAATGCGTCGATATGTTAGAAGGGAAAATACCATCAATTAATAATGCACTACTTATTACCTTCGATGATGGTTATCGTAACAGTATTGATTATGCATTACCTATTTGTCAGCAGTTTGGTATTAAACCTGTGTTATTTGTTGCCACTGGACATATAGATTCAGGACTTCCATTTTGGTTTGATCGTTTAGATTATGCATTGCAGCAAAACATGGGCGAATTAATATCGCTTGAATATCAAGAGAACATTTATACTTTTGATGCAAGATCCCGTCGAGATTTACAAACGAGTTTTAAGCAATTTAGAGACACTTGTAAGCAAAGATTTACTGATGATATAGCAATGAACCAGTTATTCGATTCGCTATCTGAAATGCTGGAATTACGTTCAGGGAAAGCACTACGTGATATCTGTGCGAAAGATGATTGGTCTGGTATCGTTTCTTGGTCATTATTAAGAGAAGCTGTAAAAAGTGGTAGCTTAGATATCGCTAGCCATACTACTGATCATTGGCGACTAGATAGTTTGTCCGAATCACAAATATTGTCACAATTACAAAAATCAAAAATGCGTATCGAGCAAGAGTTATCCATACACTGTCGCTATTTTTGTTATCCTAATGGTAATTATAATAGTCTCTCGATTAGCCTGCTTAAACAAAATGGTTATCGCGCAGCGTTCTCAACAAACACTGGATTGTGCAAGGCTGAGGATGATTTAATGACATTAAATCGCTTTAATTTCCCCTCAAATAAAACAGAATATGAAATTATTTATCAGCTTAATCGCTAGGCATATTCTATATTTAGGAAATACTGAAATAGAATTCGTTAGATATTGACACCATTTAATGACTTACTTAGTAGTGAATATATTACTACTTACTTAATTCAAGGTTAAAATATCATGGCTAATATTTGTCTTGTGGCGCATTTTGCATACGGTGCAGTTAAAGGGGGGAGCCAAGGTTCTATTGGGGGTGTTGAAAGACAAACCAGTCTGATGGCTAAATGCTTAGTGGAAAAAGGTCATAATGTCGCTTTATTGACTTGGACTGAAGGGGGCGTTGATGATGAAGTCGTCGATGGTATTCGTGTGATAAAAATCTGTCCTCAAGATTCAGGCTTGCCAGGCGTTCGCTTTTTCCATCCGAGATGGTCCGGGTTAATTAGAGCGATGAGACGTGCTGATGCTGATGTCTATTACCAAAATTGTGGGGAATATATTACCGGACAGGTCGCGATGTGGTGTAAAGCAAATAATAGGCAATTTATCTATTCATTGGCTAACGATGCCGATGCCGATCCTAGTTTTCCAATTATGCATACGTTAAGAGATCGCTGGCTGTATAAGTATGGCTTGTTAAATGCTGATAAGATCATTGCGCAAACTAAAACACAAATGAATTCATTGAAAAAAGGCTTTAATTTAGACTCTTCGGTTATGCCTATGCCATGCCCTGATGATAGCGATTATCAACCACTAGAGTGGTATACAGATAAGCCGACTATACTTTGGGTTGCACGGATTCATGAAAGTAAGCGCCTAGAGGTTTTATTGCAGGTTGCAGCTGAATTATCTGAATATAATTTTACTGTCGGGGGAAGCCCGAGTAAAGAAGATGTATATTCACAAAGGTTAATGGATACAATGAATAAAATGGAAAATGTAACTTATTTGGGTATGGTTGCACGGGCTGATATGCCTGAACTGTATCGTTCGAGTACTATATTTTGCTGCTCTTCTAAGTATGAGGGTTTTCCGAATACCTTTTTAGAGGCTTGGAGCCAAGGCTTACCAATTGTTTCCACATTTGATCCTGACTACCTAATACAAGAAAGAAATCTTGGAATAAGTGCTGCGAATAAAGATGATTTAGTTTCAGGTATTCGTAAGCTTTGTTCTGAACGTACATTATGGCTAGAATATTCGTTTAACGCCCGTCGGTATTATCAAGAAAATCATTCTGTTGATCACGTAATGGATGAGTTTGAAAAGATCTTTATTAACCTTGCAGCTCAAGTTTAGATGGCTTTCTCATGGCGTTACTAAAACTTGCATTTGTTACACAATTCCCTGCTGATACTAATCGTCCTTTCGGTGGTGTTGAAGCCGTGAGTGTTAACTTAGTTCACGCACTATCAGCATTTTCTGATCTAGATATTCAGGTTGTGACCCTTTGTGCGAAAACAAAGAAAATAACGAAAAATAACTGGGGGAAAGTGACAATTCACCGCCTGCCTAGGCCTAAAGGTAGTGAGTTAATTAATGCGGTTACTAAAAGTAAGGTGCTGATTGCTGATTATGTGAACACGTTAGGGCCTGACTTAATCCATGCTCATGATACTTATGGCATTATGATCAATGAATTACCTATGCCTAAAGTGTTTACTGTACATGGTTTTATTTATGCTGACACTTTACTCGCAAATGGCAGGTTCAAACGATTAAGATCAAAATTATGGGAATATATAGAGAAGGGGAGTTGGGCAAAGCAACCAAATATAATTTCAATTAGTCCTTATGTGAGAGAGAGAGTTTCATCTGTTTCTTCCGCTATGGTCTATGATATTGATAACCCAATTTCAGACAAGTTCTTTGCCTTAGTTCGTAGTGAAAAAGTAGGCACTATTTTTACCTCAGCCGTGATCTGCTCACGTAAAAATACATTACAGTTGGTGAAAGCTGTGGGCTTGTTGGTTGGTGCTGGATATAATGTGCAGCTTAGAATTGCAGGTAGCGTGGGCAATAGTCTTTACGCCAAAGAACAGCAGAAATGGATATTAGATAATAACCTTACTGAACATGTTCATCTGCTGGGGAGAATATCTACTGAAGAAGTAATGAAAGAACTAAGTCGTGCATCAATTTATGCATTGACCTCTTTAGAAGAAAACTCGCCAATGGGTATTGAAGAAGCGATGGCGGCAGGTGTTCCTGTTGTTACTTCAAATCGATGTGGTATGCCTTATATGGTAAAAAATGGTGAAACAGGTTACTTAGTTAACCCATTTAATGAACAACATATTGCGGACAAGTTGAGAAAGATTTTAGATAGTAAAGAATTACAATTAGCAATGGCTGCGAAGTCTAAAGAATTAGCGCTAGATTTGTATCATTCTGATAATGTGGCGAGGCGAACTCATGCTGTTTATCGCGATATTTTAACCAATGTATTACCTTTTGATTGAACCTTTCTCTAGTGTTAAGTCTTATTCAACAGTACAAGTGATTGACCTGAACTTAAAAAGCCCTGAATGCTTCCGCGTCCAGGGCTTTATTCATTCTTTAGGTATTTGTTAAAGATATCGCTAAGATTATTAACGTTAGCGATATCAGAATAAAGTAACTGCTAATGGTCTGCTGCGGCTCCTGCACCACGAGGGAAGCGTAGGTTATCAACCAGTTGTTGAATATGTAACGGTGCATCACCTGTGACTTTGGTAACAATGAAAGCAACTGAGAAGTTAACTATCGCACCAACTACACCAAATGCATTTGGTGAAATGCCAAAGAACCAGTTTTCTTCCATACCGCCGAGGAATGATGTACCAGGGATGAACATAATACCTTTATGTTGGAATACATACAGCATAGTGACACCTAAACCGGAACACATACCAGCAACAGCTGCTTGGCCATTAATTTTCTTAGAGAAAATCCCCATCATTAGCGCTGGAAACAGAGAGGAACCAGCTAAACCAAAGGCGAGGGCAACTGTTCCTGCGGCAAACCCAGGCGGATTAAGTCCGAGATAGCCTGCAACAATGACTGCCATTGTCATGACAATACGGCTGGCTTTTAGCTCACTTTTTTCCGATAAATTCGGGACTAATATGCCTTTCATTAAATCGTGAGATATCGCTGATGAAATAGCCAATAACAGACCCGCAGCCGTTGATAGTGCAGCCGCTAATCCACCTGCTGCAACCAGTGCTATCACCCAGTTTGGTAAATTTGCAATGGCAGGATTTGCCAGTACCATAATGTCACGGTCAACTTTAACCATTTCATTTTTAGCTGGGTCAGCTACATATTGGATTTTACCATCACCATTTTTATCTTCAAATTTCAATAATCCTGTTTTTTCCCAATCTTTAAACCATTGTGGACGCTTTTCATATTCAAGCGGTTGACCAGCCGTTGGTTCAATTGTGTTCATTAAATTGAAACGTGCCATTGCACCTACTGCAGGCGCTACAGTATAAAGTAAGGCGATGAATACTAATGCATAACCTGCTGAAGCGCGTGCATCTTTAACCGTTGGAACAGTAAAGAAGCGCATAATTACATGGGGTAAACCAGCTGTACCGATCATAAGTGACATGGTGTAAGCGAACATGTTTAATGTGCCCCCCATGTTATCAGTGGTATATTGTTTAAATCCAAGCTCGGTAACAACCATATCGATTTTATCAAGTAGATACACACCACTACCGTCAGCAAGGGTACTGCCTAAACCGAGTTGAGGAATTGGATTACCTGTCAGTTGTAATGAAATAAATACTGCTGGGATAGTATAAGCAAAGATAAGTACACAATATTGCGCGATTTGTGTGTAAGTGATCCCTTTCATACCGCCAAGTACCGCATAAACCCATACTACAATCATCCCTATGCCTAAACCTAGGTCGTAATCAACTTCTAAGAAACGAGAAAAAGCAACACCAACCCCTTTCATTTGACCGATAATATAGGTTACTGACGCGACAATTAAACAGACAATGGCAACGATGCGTGCTGTCTTTGAATCATAACGGTCGGCAATGAATTCTGGCACAGTAAACTTACCATGTTTACGCATGTAGGGAGCAAGTAGGGTAGCAAGGAGTACAAAACCACCCGTCCAACCCATTAAGAAGACTGAACCGCCGTAACCTAAGAAGGCAATAAGACCTGCCATTGATAGGAATGATGCGGCACTCATCCAGTCGGCACCAATCGCCATACCGTTTTGTAATGGACTAATGCCGCCACCCGCAGCATAAAAATCACTGGTTGTTTTAGCACGTGCAAACCAAGCAATAGCAAAATAAATGGTAAATGAACCAAATACGGCGATATAGGTATAGAGTTTTAATTCACTCATTTATTCTTCCTCAACGTTATGTTTTTTGTCCAGTTTATTCATCTGCACTGCATACCAAAATACCAAACCAACAAAGGTATAAATTGAACCTTGTTGCGCGAACCAGAAACCGAGTTTATATCCGCCAAGTCTAAACTCATTCAACTGCTCGACGAATAAAATACCGCAGCCAAATGACACGACAAACCAAATAACTAAACACGTTAATATGAGTCGTATATTAGCTTGCCAATAGGCGTTTTCTTGTTCCATATCCTTTCTCCCAAAAAAAACGATTAAATCTTAGTAAGTAAATTAGATAGTGGTTGATCACCTTAATAAGTTGTCCTTAACTTGAATGACAAATTGTTGGTGCTCGCAACTAGCATGTTGTAAATCTATCAATCTTTAAAAATTAACCCTATACAACTTTCGTCTATATATTATTTCAGGGCGTTGACGATTTAGAGGTAGATAGGTTAAAACTAAACATATAAAGCGAGTGGGTAGACTTTAATTAGCGTTCTTTGATTAACGGGTAGGGATTGAGATATGAATGCAGTATTAAACGATATGGTTGATTTTATTAAAATCATTCCTCCTTTTAATTTGTTGAGTGATCAGGATTGTCACCTCATTGCTAAACGCGTTTCAATTGGTTATTACCGAAATCAATCAAAGTTAGAAACACTGCGCGACGATCAAGTCATGCTTTATCTGGTTAAAAAGGGCGTTGTGGCTTATTACAACGAGATAAACGAACTTCAGGCTAAGTTTTCTGAGGGTGATTTGTGTAGTGTATTATGCCAAGAAAATATAGAGGAATTACAGATAACCTTACGGATTGAAGAAGATAGTTTAATCTACTCTATTGATTTCAAAGTATTGCAGGAATTACTGATTGACTACCCTAATGCGTTACAATTTTTATTACAAACGGCTCCGCAGCGTTTACAGAATAAAATGGGAGCGGTAAGTGAATCTGCATTGATTGCGTCTAGTCTGACCAATGCGCCAATTATGGATTATTACAATAGTCCTGCAATTACGATATCAAGCCAAGCAAGTATTCAAAATGTTGCAAAATACATGACAGAAAAAAATGTATCTTGTCTTGTTATTATGGCTGATGGCTACCCTGCGGGGATAGTGACAGATAAAGACATTAGACGACGTTGTGTTGCTACAGGATTGAGTAGTCAAGACCCTGTTACAGAAATTATGACCGAGAAAATGGCGACAATTGATATCAACCTGTGTGGACATGACGCTTTAGCATTGATGATAAGTCAGCGGATTCATCATTTGCCAGTGACCAGTCATGGGGTGTTAGTTGGGATGTTAACGGCTACGGATTTAATGAATCAAGAAGGCCATCATGCAGTAAATTTAAGTTCTGTGATCCATAAAGCAAGTTCTGTCGATGCTTTGGTTGAACTTAGTTCGATGTTACCTAAACTACAAGTAAGTATGGCTAAACTGGGCGCTAGTGCAGATTATTTAGGTAAAAACATTAGTGCACTGACGATGGCATTTACTATCCGGTTGATAGAATTAGCAGAACAAAAATTAGGGGGGGCTCCGGTAAGTTATGCTTGGTTGTGTGCGGGTTCACAAGCGCGGCAGGAACAACTTGTTTATTCAGATCAAGATAATGCGTTAATCATTGCTGATCATGCTACCCCTGAACAAGAAGGCTGGTTTGAAGCTTTCGCCCATTTCATCTGTGATGGTTTGGCGGCCTGTGGTTATATTTATTGTCCGGGTAATATTATGGCGACGAATCAGCTGTGGCGACAAAAAAAGCAAGTTTGGCAAGGGTACTTTACCGATTGGGTGACGCAACCTGAACCTCAAGCATTGTTGAATAGTTGCGTGTTTTTTGATCTCACTACTGTGCATGGTGATAGTTCGTTATTGCAAGATGTTCGTCGTAATATGCTCATACAAACCCAAAAGAACACCTTATTTTTAGCACATTTATCTCGGAATGCCTTATTACAGAAACCACCATTAGGTTTCTTTCGTGATTTTGTACTTATTCATGATGGAAATAACAAAAAAGGTCTCGACCTTAAGCATAATGGATTGGCTCCTATTATTAATTTGGCTCGCATTTACGCGCTGGCTGAGGGGATTGAAGATGTTAATACGATCATGCGATTAAGATTAGCGGCGGGTACGCCATCATTAAGTCGAACTGAGTCGGCTAACTTAATTGATGCGTTTGAATTGTTAGGTATGTTGCGCGCAGAGCATCAAGCCAAGCAGATAGAAAAAGGTGAAGAGGCTGATAGCTATTTGTTACCAAAAGAGATATCTCGATTAGAACGCGAACATTTAAAAGATGCGTTTAAAGTCGTTAAAGCAATGCAAAACTATCGCCAAATGGTTTAGCAGTAGGTCAACTAATAAGGATGTGTGATGAATCTTATACAATCTTTCTTTAGCTTGGAAAAACAGCGAAAGCGATTATTAACTAAAGCGCCGGAAGGGGCGTTGAAGCAGTATTTGAGTGTCCCAATTATCGATCTTGATAAGCCTATCATGCACAGTGATATTTTAGCTGTCGACTTTGAAACTACAGGGCTAAATGCAAAACATGATGATATTTTGAGTATTGGTTATGTTGAATTATCAGGAAACCAAATTAGGTTGGGTAGCTGTTATCACCAAATTGTTGCTGCGCATTGTGCACTCGAAGAGAAGAATGTCATGATACATACCATTACAGATCAAGAGAAAGCTGGTGGGCGGCCATTAGCCAGTGTGGTCGAAGACTTATTAACCGCATTGGCCGGAAAAACAATGCTGGTCCATTATGCTCAAATTGAAAAAACATTTCTCGAACAAGCCTGTATAAAACTTTATGGGATGGCACCTGTTTTTCCTATAATTGACACGCTAGTATTAGCCAAAAAACGACATGATAGATGCAGCCAAGCTTATGCGCCATCTACACTGCATCTCAGTAATTTACGTGATGAATATGGCTTACCACACTATCCTGCACACAATGCATTGAACGATGCGATTGCCACTGCGGAACTATTTATGGCAAAAGTGCAATATTCAGAGCACAAAGGAAATACAAAACTTAAATCTTTGATCTCTACTGCTTTTAGTTAGCTAGTTATGTCGTTGTTTAGCTCTAACTGAGCAAGTTAAGTTCGTCACAGTTTGATTACATGGCGTCATGTATAGTGGGGGAAATTATTTGTAGCAACACATGGATGAATATGCACGTAATGCCAGAAAAAATCATCATTGCTGACGATCACCCTCTATTTCGTCAAGCATTATTGATTGCATTAAAAGAACAATTTAAAACGACGCATTGGCTGGAAGCTGAAACTGTCGAAAGTGTTAGTGAGTGCCTTATTGCTAACGAAAATACTGATTTATTGTTGTTGGACCTAAACATACCTGGTGCACATGGATTCGATCACTTAATCCGTATCAGAAAACAATACCCGAATATTCCTGTGGTTGTGATTTCTGCTTACAGTGATGAGGCTATCATAAGTAAAGCAATGCAGCATGGCGCATCGGGTTTTGTGCCAAAATCTGAATCCGTACCGACAATAATTTCGGCTATTAGTCAGGTTTTAGCTGGTCAGTTATGGGTTCCTGGATCATATGAAAGAATCAAAGAAGAAACGAATAGCACAGCCGATGAAGCGATTGCGAGTTTAACCGTTCAAGAGTATCGAATATTAATGATGTTTTCTGAAGGACTCCTTAATAAGCAAATTGGGGATAAGCTTTGTGTCGCTGAAGCGACGGTTAAAGCCCATGCGAGTGCTATTTTCCGTAAGTTAAATGTGCGGAATCGGACACAAGCTGCAATGATGTTGGGTCAGTTGGACGTCGTAGAGTATAGTAATAGCTTAAAGGAATAAGTGCATGAATAAACATACTAAAGTGGCAGTGCTTGTCGCACCATTATTAGCTGTATTGGGCTATATAGCATCTGATTATTTCATTGAAAGTGATGCGGATAAAACTAAGTTAATCACATTAATACCAGAATCTTCTTGTGAAGTACTTGCTGGAGGGTGTGTGTTGATAAGTGGTGACTTTAAAATAAACGTGTTTGATAAAGCGGGTTCAACTATCGTTAATTCTACTTTCCCTCTTGATGAAGCGGTGCTATTCCTAGTCGGTGAAGATAATACAGCGACTGCATTTCCCCTATCTCAGGTACAAAGTAATTATTACTGGCAAGCACAAACACCACTGCGTGAATTAGCCCGTACCTCGACAAGTTATAAGTTAAGGTTGATCGCCTCAATTAAAGGGGGCGATTACATTAGCGAATTTGAAACCTCGCTTTAGTTGTTTTGTATATATCCAAGTCATGTTTTGAATATCTCTTTTGTGGTTTTTAATTTGTCCACTTTGAGTGGCTTGGGTATCGCGCTTTCTCTGTTCTTGAATAAGTTAATTCAGTCGTAGTTCGATAGGTTACAGTTGAGTAGGTTGTCGCTGGGTAGGTTATAGTATGTTCGAAAATTGGCAGCTAATGCTATTAAGTTTTTTTTATATCGCATTGTTATTTTTAATTGCGTATTTGGGTGATAAATATCGTCATCTTATCCAAGGAAAACGGCAAGCGCTAATTTATGCTTTTGCTGTTTCTGTTTATTGTACTTCGTGGAGCTTTCTTGGTACAACGGGACAGGCTGCAAGTAGTGTTTATTCGTACTTACCTATTTATTTAGGCCCGATATTGTTGCTGTTCTTCGCTTGGCCTTTTTTGCAACGAATAATTCAAACCAGTATCACTTTTAACTTAACATCAATTGCTGATTTACTCGCTGCCCGTTTTGGTAAATCACATGCACTCGCTATTTTAGTCACGGCCGTTTCGTTACTCGGTACAATGCCCTATATTGCATTGCAAATTAAAGCCATCGTATATTCTTTTCAGCAGTTACAAATTCAGCAAGATTTTATGCCTTGGCAGCTTGGCTTAGTCACTAGTTTTGTTCTGGCTGGTTTTAGTATCTTGTTCGGTATTCGTAATATTGATGTGACAGAACGTCACCCGGGAATTATGCTCGCGATTGCATTTGAAGCCGTGGTAAAAATTATTGCTTTTGCTAGTGTTGGTATTTTCATTTGTTATATCGTTTTTGATTCACCACAAGACATTTGGCAGCAAGCTCGTTCGAATGTTGACTTAGAAAGTGCATTTGAGTTCCCTGATCTCGGCGCTATGTTTGGTATGCTTATTATTGTCATGGCTGCATTTTTTGTTTTGCCTCGACAATTTCATGTCATGATTGTGGAGTTACGTGACGAACAAGATGCATGGTTAAGTCGTCGTATTTTCCCGTTGTATTTACTTATATTTGCATTTTTCTCAGCGCCTTTAGGTTTAGCTGGTTACTTACTACTGGGTAATAGTGTTCCAGCAGATATGTATGTATTGGTATTACCTTGGAGGCAAGATCAAACATGGTTGACATTGTTTGCGTTTTTAGGCGCTATTTCAGCAGCAAGTTCAATGGTGATCGTATCGACAATCGCATTAAGTACGATGCTAAGTAATGAAATCGTATTCCCAATCCTATTCAAGAAGAATAAACATCCGACACAATACAACGCGTTTAGATTAAAACTTCTTAACATTCGAAAGCTATTAGTCCTATTTGTGAGCCTGCTAAGTTATCTTGTGTTTCTATTTCTACCACCAACTACGCTATCAAGCTTAGGTGTAACAGCGTTAGGCGCATTGGCGCAATTAACCCCAGCATTGATAGCCGCTTTCTATTGGCGACGCGCAACATTAAAGGGGGTGTTTTCTGGGATCTGTATCGGTTTTTCATTGTGGATGCTGATTAATTTTTTACCCCAACTTGGTTTTTACCAAAGCCCATTGGAAGGAACGAGTATTGCGAGTTCAACAGCAATTAATTTGCTGTGTCTTGCGATGAATGCCATATCAATGATAATTATTTCATTGGTTACCAGAACGAGTATTCAAGAACGAATACAGGGCGCGTTGTTTTTAAAGCGGCAGTTATCCGAATCGTTAGTAGAAAGTAAAGGTAAAGATAAAGGTAAAGCTAAACGACAATCCATATCTGTCGATGAATTGTTATTGCTAACAGCGCAATTTGTTGGTGATGATAAAGCGTCTGCAAGTTTTAAAATATTTGAACAGGTGGCAATCACGTTAGGTTATACCGCTAAGGAGACCGTTGAGCATGCTCTTGATCATACAGAGAAAGTATTATCGAGTGTGATGGGGTCTTCGTCTGCACGGTTGGTGCTTAATTCTGCTTTAGGCGGGCATGATTTTGCGCTAGATGAACTTGCTACCTTAGTGGGTAATGCATCCAGTCATCGACAAGAGTTTAGTCAAAACTTGCTGAAAAGTGCGATAGCAAATACCAGAGAGGGGATTTCAATTATCAATGATGAACTCGAACTCGTTGCTTGGAATAAACAGTATACGATGTTGTTTAATTATCCTGATGATGTCCTTCATGTTGGCAGTCCGGTCGAGTCATTAATACGCTTTAACGCTAAGCGTGGCCTGTGTGGTTCGGGTAATATTGAAGAGCATGTACAAAAACGCCTAGATTTTTTGCGTTTAAGACAGAGCCATAGTTCTGAACGTCTACGTGAAGATGGCAAAGTGATTCGTATTGAAGGGAATCCATTACCGGACGGTGGTTTTTTAATGGTATTTTCAGATATTACCGCATTCCGGAAAGCAGAACAGGTATTAAAAGAAGCTAATCAAGATCTAGAAACCCGAGTCGCAGAGCGAACTAAAAAGCTCGAAAAGGCAAATAAAGAACTGGCAAAAGCGAGGGTAGTTGCAGATGAGGCACTTAGTAAAAAAAATCATTATTTACAAGTGTGTAGTCATGACTTGTTACAACCGCTTGAAGCCGCGCGTTTGTTTACATCGGCTCTGGCTAGTCAATCTAAGCTAAATAAAAATCAGCAGAGACAAGTGAGTAGTATTGATTTGTCGTTAAAAGTGGCTAACGAAATGATTGTTAATTTAGCTGAAGTTGCACGAATCGAGAGCGGTAGTATTAAACCCCATGTCGAAACATTCGCGTTAAATGAGCTATTTAGTCAACTTGAGAATGAATTTTCTGCAGCGGCTAAACAGCATGGGATTTGTTTTACCATTATGCCGACAACACATTGGGTCAATACAGATAAACATTTACTACGTCGTATATTACAAAATTTAATTGGTAATGCATTTCGCTATGCGAGTCCTGGGCGCGTATTACTCGGTTGTCGTCGAAAAAATGGTCAGTTAAGTATTCAATTATTAGATAATGGTCCGGGGATTGCTGAAAAAGATCAAGAACGTGTTTTTGAACAGTTTAGCCAATTGAGGGCCAATAATGGTTCGAATGATGGGCTAGGGTTAGGGTTGAGTATTTGTACTAGTTTATCAGCATTATTACAACATCAGTTGACGCTTGATTCAGTAGAAGGTAGGGGATGTCGGTTTAGTCTACAGCTTTGTGAAGCAACAGCGTTGCAACAAGAACGCACCTCTCCGGTTATTGTGCCAACGGACCTGACGGGAACCGCTGTGTTATGTATAGATAACAATCCTGCTATATTAGAAGGTATGCTAGAGCTAATGAGCAGTTGGGATTGTGAAGTTTATGGTGCTAGTTCAATTGCGAGTGCGACGACATTATTTAAACAATGCGACTTTGATATCTTGTTGGTCGATTATCAATTAGATAATGATGAGGATGGACTAACATTAATCTCAGCGTTAAGAGAAATAAACCCAGTGATACCCGCTATTCTTATTACGGCGACAACGGAAATTGGGATTGAAGATAAAGCTGCGGTGGCTAAAGTTGGTTTATTACGTAAGTTAGTTAAACCTGCATCACTAAGAGCTATGATGAGCGCACAATTAACGGAAACACTGCAAATACAGTTTATTCGTCAGTAGTTAGCATTTTTTGCTGGTTCTATATTGTCGATGCTCTTTCAGATAGATATTAAAAAAGGCTTCTGAGATAAATCAGAAGCCTTTTTGTTTATTAAGATTAATAACTAATGTTTAGATTAATCTTTATCGTCAATTTTTTTAAATGGACGGTGTGCTTCACCAGTATATAACTGACGAGGACGACCAATTTTCTGTCCAGGTTGACTTAACATTTCGTTCCAGTGAGCGATCCAACCAACGGTACGGCCTAATGCAAAAATAACCGTAAACATAGAAACTGGGATGCCAATAGCACGTAATGTAATACCTGAATAGAAATCTACATTTGGATAGAGTTTCTTTTCAATGAAGTAAGGGTCTTCAAGCGCAATACGCTCAAGTTCCATCGCTACATCTAATAGAGGATCATTAATGTTTAGTTCTTTTAGTACTTCGTGACAGCTCTTACGCATTACTGTAGCACGAGGATCTTTATTTTTGTAAACACGATGACCGAAGCCCATTAGGCGGAACGGGTCTTCTTTGTCTTTCGCTCGAGCGATGAACTCAGGAATACGATCAACACTACCAATTTCTTCAAGCATTGTTAGACAAGCTTCATTCGCACCACCGTGAGCAGGGCCCCATAGTGACGCAATACCTGCTGCGATACATGCAAATGGGTTAGCACCAGATGAACCTGCAAGTCGAACTGTTGATGTCGATGCATTTTGTTCATGATCTGCATGCAACGTAAAGATACGGTCCATTGCCGTTTCTACAACAGGGTTAACCTCATATGTCTCACACGGTACTGAGAACATCATTTTAAGGAAGTTACCTGCGTACGAAAGGCTGTTGTCTGGATATACAAAAGGTTGCCCAATTGAATATTTGTAACACATCGCAGCAATTGTCGGCATTTTAGATAATAAACGAAATGCTGAAACTTCTCGGTGACGTTGATTCGTCACATCTAGCGAATCATGATAAAAGGCTGCAAGTGCGCCCGATACACCACAGAGGATCGCCATTGGATGAGAGTCACGGCGGAAACCTTTGAAGAAAGATGCAAATTGTTCGTGCACCATGGTGTGTTTATGTACTGTCGCTTTGAATTGTTCATATTGTTCTTTTGTTGGTGCATCACCGTAAAGAATAATATAACAAACTTCTAAATAATCCGCATTAAATGCTAAGTCATCAATAGCGTAACCACGATGTAGTAGGATACCCTCTACACCATCAATATAAGTAATTTTTGACTCACATGATGACGTTGCCATAAAACCTGGATCATGGGTAAAATATCCTTTACTACCTAGGGTACGAATGTCGATAACATCGTGACCAGCTGTACCAGATAAAATCGGAAGTTCAACTGGCTCTTGGCCGGGTAGGTTTAACGTGGCTTTTTGATTAGCCATAGCACGTCTCCTTTGCTTATTTATAATTAGATTTCTTCATGAAATTCGAAGCTAAAGCTACCTTTAATAATTAGTAATGTCAATTTTGTTACAAAATAATCAATTAAAAAACATTAAAAGGTTAACCAATGTTTCAATTTCGATGTAAATGTTGCTATCAGGCCTTTTATAATTGTAAATAAATTGTGATGTAGGTATACTTATTCACGGATCAAGAGTCCTTCTTTTAATTTTGTTCATGATATGTAAGTGATTATAATCATTATTTTATTTACGTTTCGAACAAGAAATAAACAAGGGCTTTCATTTGAAAAGAATTTGTTATGAAAATAATAAATTTCTGTGATCCACATCAATATAATAATAACTATGCTCAATGGAGCTGAGTGAGCGATATCGTGAAAAAGCAAAGACCTGTAAATTTAGATCTGCAGACTATAAGCATGCCAATCACAGCAATCGCATCTATCCTACACCGAGTCTCTGGTGTAATAATGTTGTTTGCAGTGGGTATTCTTTTATGGTTACTGACTGAATCATTATCTTCTGAACAAGGTTTCCAAAATGCACAAGAAATTGTGTCTGGTTTCTTTGGTACATTCATTCTTTGGGGAATCCTAACGGCACTTGCATATCATATTGCTGGTGGTATCCGTCATTTATTGATGGACATGGGGTATTTTGAAGAGCTTGAATCGGGTGCATTAAGTGCGAAAGTATCTTTTGTTGCAACCGTTGTTTTATCAATCCTAGCGGGGATAATGGTATGGTAACTAACGCAGCAAGTTATGGCCGCAGTGGTACTCATGATTTTATCATGATCCGCGCAACCGCCATCATCATGGCACTATATACATTTTATTTTGTTGGTTTCGTTGCATTTAACGACCTTACTTTTCAAGTATGGTCTGAATTTTTTGCAAGTACTGGCAATAAAGTATTCACTCTTCTTACCCTTATCGCTATCGTCATCCATGCATGGATTGGTGTATGGCAGGTATTAACTGACTATGTTAAATCAACCGGTTTACGTGGTGCATTACAGTTTGTTCTAACAA
>Ga0209291_1000781_pt1 | contig 30008 bp, 23 predicted proteins | sample GOMGulsemesocosm_FD_184633 | JGI IMG/M metagenome (GOLD analysis project Ga0209291, IMG submission 184633) | Methane-oxidizing microbial communities from mesocosms in the Gulf of Mexico - GOM9B Gulf of Mexico (SPAdes) (version 2) | ecosystem: Environmental > Aquatic > Marine > Cold seeps...
CCATATTTGACTCAGTAAAACCTAGCCTTCAGGGCTATAAAAAAAGGATCGAAAAGTGGTATGCAGTATTCACATGAAAATATTAGACCATGAAAACACCAGTACTAATTCTTGTTCGCGTTTCAACTAACAGACAAGATTTCAACCATCAACTTACTGATCTTAAAAAATACTGTGAGCAGATGAACTACAATGTGATTCACATCATCAAATCGATTGTGACAGGTAACACAACAAACAAGAAAAGACTAGATCTACAAGAATTACTTGAAGTTGCTAAAACAAAATCATTTGACAAAGTAATTATTACAGAAATTTCTAGGCTTGGTAGAAGACCAAATGAAATTAGATCGATATTAGATCAACTGCACGCACAAAAAATATCTGTTGTCTTTCGTCAACTTGGTGTTGAATCTTTAGATCAAGATGGAAAGGAAGGATTAATATCTAGACTGATTGTTTCTATCCATAGTGAAATTGCTTCTAATGAACGTGAATTACTTTCTCAACGTGTGAAATCTGGATTAGCACACGCTAGAAGTAAAGGTAAACAAATTGGAAGACCAGTAAATTCTGGAATGACAGACCAAAATCTATTAAAGAAATATAAGAAACTTGTAGCAGATTTATCAAATGGTCTATCTCTTAGAAAATGTGAAAAGATACATGGTATAACACGCACCACCATCATTAAAGTTAAACGCGCTTATGAATCTAATGCTGCTTAGTAAATAAATATTTAATTCATATTACATTCAGCCTTAAGGTCAAAACTTTTTATACATTGTCATTCTAAAGGTTTTCAATAAAAAATCATCTTGAATAGACTCGTGAACTTCACATAACCATTTATAGATTTCACCACCGTCTAACTTTTGGTATAGTGATTTTCTTTTGTGTAAACCATCAAAGTCATCTTCTATGAGTTCACCTGTTGGAGGTATGGATAATGTGAATCTAAAATCATCTTCAAACACTTGTAGGTCATAGGTATATGACCTTCTTACATCATGGTCTGATTTCAGTTGATTACTCCTTACAAACTTCTTGTAATGATTAGAATTACTCATCTTATTTACTTTGATTTTTTTGTTTGACTTCATACGCTATTTTATATGGCACTTTTGGTAAATCAAATCCTTTATTAATTAAACGCCTTCTAATTATATCGTCTAACCTTCCGTCTTGTATCAATGGTAAATCTTCATTCCCTGCAAAATACATATCTTCAGCTGAGAAGATTCTTGTCTGCAACGGCATTGTTAGTTTCACTTCACCAGTTTTATTGTTTACTTGCATCATATACTTACGATCGCCCACTTTAAACCATACACTATCCTCCCCTTCTAATGACCTAAGCTTTGCAATTTTATCTCTAACCATCTGCAACCAATCATAGATGTTTTCTTGATACAGGTCATACATATCCTTCCGTTTGTGAACCTCAGTCAAACAATCTTCAATCTGTTTACCTAACGGTGTCGTTAAAACGAATTCATTTGTACCTGGTTCTACAACAACAGAAAACCATCCATCCGATGTTTCTATTGCATGATTGTTTATATCATTATAATCTTTACCATCATAAGGAAATGTATCGTTACGATGCAGTTGAGTAGTTGTGTTATCTGTCATGTGCTTTTGTTTTATTTATATATCTAACTAGACAACAACCTCACTCAGTTAAATGCTTAATTTCTACATATAAATTCAACACATCAGATGAACTTTCCATATAAGGTATTCTATCTTTGAATACTTCAAAAGACACACTGAGATGGGGTTGATTTTTCAGTAACTTATCCATAACCCTTTCTAGGTACTTTAGTAATTTCTGTACGCGTTTTTTACATTGAACTTTTGACACTCCTTGATGTTCTGACAATACTATATTATTATACATCCCTTCTAATTCTGAATACTGTCTTGAACCTGGTTTAATTTTCAATATTGATTTGATGTACTGTTCTATCTCCATACTTTTTGAATAACTCATAACTTTATTTTTTATGTTTGAGACAAAGGTAGATTGAAGTGTGTAAATTATAAAGGACATAAAAAGCACTGTGATTTTAACTGACTTATACATTGTCAAACATTCAATATTCCCTGGGATATAGTTGTTTTGTACCCTGAGTCTGATATATTTGTAATGATGGAAATATTATCTAACAAAGAATTTGAAGATACTAAAGAATTGTTCAGGGGTCAACTACTAAAACAACTTGAAACGTTTAGTGATGAACTTAGAATGAAGTACAAGGCACCTACTGTTAGAAACTATCAACTTGCAATTGGCTGTTGGATTGAGTACATTGATGGTTACACCTTGACTATAGATTTTTCAGAATTAAAAGTTAGTCAATGTAGAAGTGCATTCTACAACAATGTAAGATACGACATGGATATTCCATCTGATAAAGCATACAAAAGACTAAAGTCATTCTTTGCGTTTCTGAAGGAAGAAGGTTACTCTAATTCCAAAGTTTTTAAAGCTTATTGAATATAGAGTAACATTTAATTTTTACTTGGTTTAAAGAATCAAAGAGTTATTTCTTCTTTGTTGATTTACTTGGTTTTAACGTAGGTTTGTTCCCTGGTGTATCCTTGTTATCCCTTCTTCTTTTGTCAAGAGTACCATCCTGTTTTTTTGGTTTAGGTCCTGGTTTAATTGCTTCAATTTTCATATTCCTCTAAATTTTAATTATTTAAAGTACAATGTAATCATTACACCTCAAAAAACTACAGGTTAAACACCCCTAATCAACAGGGGCAAACAACCCTTTTTAAACAAAAAAGACCCCAATCACTTGGAGCCTTAATATTATTACTTATAATCAATTAATCTTATGATTACTTAACCTCCGCATCTGGTGCATTTCTCGCTACTGATGCAATACCATTTTCCATTGCTGATTTGGTTGTATACATTTCACTTCTACCAATTGATTGACCGTTGGAAGCATTTAAACTAAAATAATGTTGACCATTCTTAGCTATTTTTCTTTCAAAGTGTTCATTGATTTGCGAATTTGTTTTAACGGAAGTTATACCATTTTCAGCAGAAGCTTTAGCTTTACAACCTTCACTTTGCAGAATGATTTCATGATTACCAGCTTTTAGATTAAAGTAGTATTCATTATTTTTATCTGATTTGAATAAATTAAAGTATCCCATTAATGTTTTATTTTATAGTGAAGATAGTTATTAAATTTCTAGTTTTTATCAAAAGTGCCATTTGCGACATTACCCACTTGGATCATTATCGGAGGGATTACCAACTATTTTGATTCAACAAAATACTCCTCACTAAAATACATGACTCTTTCTTTTTTTAATAACCTTAATCCAATTTCTTTCACACTATAATCAATAATTTGACCTTGAATAACATTACTCCCTAGTTTATCAGCAATTTTTATCATTGGAATTGTCATGTAGTATTTTCCAGCATACACTGTATCAACTAAACTTGAATCTTTCCATTGGTAATTTTCCGTTAACTCTCCTAATCGAATTTCCACTCCATATTTATTAACTGAACTAGCTAGTCGAAATGTAATTCTTAAAGAATCATTTATATTTATTTTCCTTTTATCTAATTGAATATCAAAAAAACTACTTCTTTCAAAGTCAACTTCTCCGTTTACGTCATAAAATATTATTTGATTCAAATAATTTTCATTAGTATCTAAATGAATAAATTCTTGTTTGTATTCTAAAACACCTTTTTCAGAATAATTCGACCAAAAACCAAAAGGTTTAAAGTTTTTATATTTACCTTTTCTTTTAATTATACTATCTAAATAATATTCAATACTAAAACCATCACCTGAATCTAGGTTATACTCATTATAAAATTTCAAATCACCATTTGGATAGAACTCCTTTTTAACACTTAAACCTTCATTATCATCTAAGCTCTGATTACTATTACACGAAAAGAAGAAAAAAGTAATAATTATATAATATATAGAATATTTCATGTTTATTTATTTATTATTATTAAATTCTCTACATTCTTTGCATTAGCTTTTGTTGTGGCTGTAGAAGTAGTAGAATCATAGATAATCTGAACATTCATATTAGAATCCAAGTATCCATACAATTGAAGTATTACAGTATCATTCTTTGGTTTCTTAAAAACAGATGTCTGACTATCATTCCCCCCAGAAGTCGAGTTTATTGCTTCCACAGTCTCTGTAGCAGCTGCTTCTAAAAAAGTATAAATCTTTTTTAAATTCTTTCCATGTGTTATTATTTTATATATCTCTTTCTCATTCTTAGTGAATATATCTTTTGATACGTAAATAGTACGTTTTACCATACTTCCTGGAATACCAATTTTAATATCAACTCTAACTTTTGTGTTTAATTTATTATTAAAACCCAAACTAGAACCTGGTAAATCTGAAACATCCATATAAATTCTCATCCCATCCTTTTCTGCAAAAAATTCACTCTTTATTCCTGATCCTTGGCCTCCTTTACCTAAGCCACCTTCTCTGGTTAATTGAGCACCTTCAAAATTAGCTTTAGACCCGTTCCCTTGTAAAAATCTATTACTTGAGTTACCAGTCAAATCAAAATCTGGAATTCCCTTCATCATATTATCAAATCGTCCAAACAATGTATTGTCATACCAATAACTTAACGCTTGTGTAAAACTCATTTCATTTGATGAAGATTGGCTTTTACCTGATGGAGATTGTTCAGATTTCACTTCAATTGGTGTGGCAATACTTTCAATCGGTTTCCATTCCCCATCTGTTAAAACCCACTTAGTATGACCTAATACCTTTCCGTCTGAATCTTTATTTTCTGTAAATTCAACATCACCTTCTTCTGCTTTTGACGGATGGGGTAAAGTTTCTTCTCCACCACCTTCAGTATTAGTTCCTTCTAAACCAAGAGGATCAATAAAATAAATAGGATTATTATTAAAAGCCGTAAAAGGTGATTGGTCTGGGAAATTATTAGCCAAAGGATCCAAAGATTTCCATCTTCCAAGCCTTGGGTCATATTGTCTGAATTGAGTCGTATATGAATTTCCTGTACCAGACACTTCTTTATCAGTCTCCATGCCATTGAAGCCGTATCTATATTCTCCGCCTGAAACTGTACCATTACGTCCAGGCATCTGCATACCAAACGGGTAGTAGTCTGAGAAAGATACTATGTCTGCTACATAATAATCTATTACATTATCCAACGTTGTTGATACTAAGTTACCATTAATATCGTAAGTTCCAGCATCAATTCCTAATTTTCTATCTGTAATCACTTCCATTACATTACCTAAGTGGTTAGATAATTCATACATTTTTTTACCTAATACTCTTTCCGAATAACATTCACCTATTGAGGGTTGTCTTACGACATTACCTGTGGTAACATCATTTCCATTTAATGCCATTGTTAGTACCCCACTTAGTTCTCCTGCAATAGTTTCTTTGATGATAACATAATATGTTCCAACTAAATTTGGAGCACTAATAGAAGTAACAACTAGTGTTGGGTTGTTTGTTTGAATATCAGTTGCTAAGTCTTGTGCCGTTTGTTGGAAATTTCCTGTGTATGGTGTTCCTGTATTTATAGACACTCCATCCACTGATAGCATAATGATTGGATTACCTGATGGTAACGGATTAGATATTTGAATAACCGCTTGCGCTAGTCCATCATTTTGACAAGCTGTTAATGGATTTTCTATTGTGGTTACATTAACAGATGTGATGTCCATTCCTAAACGTGAACCACCATATATCATACTTTCTATTTTATGCAACTCTACAGTATTATGTTCATCTGTTTTTAAACTATAAATAGCTAAAGTAATGCCATTAGCATCTGCTGCATAGTAAGTTGTTTTCCAATTTTCAACTGGTAAAACATCTCCATTAGCTGCTTTGGTAATTTCTACTTTTTTAGTTCTAATTCCCATTGGACCATATTCAAAGTACATGTCTGATGATAGCGGATGGGTTAACGCATTACGTTTAATGTATTTTATTTTTCCACTTGGATACCAATCAATATACTCAATTCCCTCATCTACATCTGACTTTAATGAACCGTCTGGGTGATATTCATAATTCCCTGTTCCTTGTGCATCTTTAATATCTCCATAATCTAAACTTGTTGTTGAAACATTATCTGTAACATGGTCTAACATATTTGTAGGTTCTCCAGCTTGATTTGTAATATTATAAGCATAACTAAATTCATCCATTAAGTTATTATGAGATGAACCAGGTGTAACATCTGTAAATGCCATTCGTGATAAATTCTCAATATTACCATTCATGTCATATCCAACACTCACTTCATAATCTCCCAATCCATTTACCCCAACATTACTTCTTACTGCCGTACTTAAATTATTGTTTGCCGTAATGTCATCATCTGAAAAGACATGCATATTTTTAAACCTATGCAATTGATCGTAATGATATGTATTAGCGTGCACGTTTAACTTTGTTCCGTCAAAATCTGTTAAACTTGTGACTAATGACGTAATGTTTCCATTAAATAAATTTGTTTTATCTGTTTCAAATGCAGAACCTAAAGTAGATAATTGCATATTTCCAAAACCTGGTTCATTAGCACTAATAGCAGTATAATCGCCATCATAATACCCTATGGTATATGCTAAGGCATCTTGTGCTATTAATCCATGAACGTCTGATTCAATTGCACTATACTCATTACTTGGATTAGTGTTTCCATCTTTACCCATATCAAAGTCTGCGTTTAACACACCCGAATTTAATGATTTTAACCAACCATGTAGTGTATAGGCATAGTCCATACCTTGCACTTTCATTTCTCCTAACTCTGTTCGTGCTAAATAACCATCTTCTCTATATTCATAATTTACATCTCTGTCCCAAATTTGATTATCATCTGATGTAAACACCTCTTTTAATCTATTGTCTTTATCGTAAATATAATGATGAATGTATTGGTCTGATTTTCCTTTTTGGTAGTAAATATAATTTGGATTCCCACTTATTAAATCATATTCATAATCCACTTGTCTAAACAAATTATTATATTGCTCTAAGTCTTTAATTTCTTGTAAGTATGACTTTACATTTCCGTGAACATCATATTTATAATGATTAGTATAGTCAGCTTCTGGTAAAATCCACTGACCTGCTGTTGGTGTTACGTACCCTTCAATTACTGACGTAGCTGTTATTCTATTTCTTGTAAATCCTTGACCTTCTGATCCAAATTCAGTTTCTGCTGCTGATGAAAAAGATTCATCATAATATATTTGTGTAATATTGTTTTTTGTAATATTACTTGTTGAATTTAACCAATTAGCTAATAAAACAGGATTTTTAGCGATTGCTTTTGTCATTTGGGTGGGTTGAATGATTTCTCCAACTTCAACAACTCTTCCTAGCTTATCATATTTTGTAAATGAATAGGCTGATATTATAGCTCCAGTATCATAATTACCTGTTATGTTTCCAACTTTAAAGCTAGCTTGTTTTGCATTTTGAGATACAACTAATCTTCCTATGGCATCATACCAATAATTTGAGGTTCCACCATCTGGAGTATTAACGCTTACCACTTGGTTTAATGAATTGTGTTTATAAGTGGTTTTATAATCATAAGCCGGTGGTGTAACAGTACTGCCATCTTTAGCCAATTGTGCTTGCGCATCACTTAACATGTTTCCTGAAACACCTTTTGGTGGAACTGTTTTTACTAAACTTCCCGATTGGTCATAATACAATAATGTATATTGGTATCTATTAGATTCATATTCTGTAGTGAATACTTCATCTGTAATGTTTGTACAAGCAGAAATATAATCTTGTCCAAATATAGCTTCTTGTTCTGTTATATATTCAGTAAATTGCTCTGTAGCACTAATCTCAGCATTGGCTAATAAATAATCCATACAATCATTTAAAGGCTCAGGATCAGCATCTCCTGAACAGATTTCTAACTTTGCTATATCATCACTAAATTTAATACAAGACTTATTACTTACTACAACAAATGAATTAATTGTTCCATTCCCATTAGGATCTAAAACAGTTACATTAAAGGACATACCAGTACCATTAGAAGCAACAACATTTATATTATCAAAGCTAATAATGTTTTCAAAAAATAATGCTTTACTTACATAACCAGCGTTGTTATTTGGGCCATTCATATTAAAGCTACATGGTTTACAAAGTTCATCATATAAATAAAAATATGGTGCACCATTACCTGTATATAATAATTCATAACTGTAACTAGCTGTAGTAATATCTCCACAAACTATTTCATCATACAACCCACTATAAAACAATTCAGGTAATGTTATATGAGTATATATTTGAGGCGTAGTTAAATCATCTTGATTCAACGCTTTTAACAACTCAAACATATCAAGTGCATTTTGATTTACCACACCTTGATTATTATCTACTAAAGCACAGTCCTCTATAAATTCAACTAGCTGATTAAAATCATAACTTCCATTTGTTTCTGCATTTACGTATGCAGTAAATAACAATGGATTATCAATATAGTTCTCCTGAAATGCAGTAAAAAAATCAATAATATACAATTCAATAGCTGCACAGTCAATACAATCATAATTACATGGGTATGAATTTGCTGTTAAAATATTTTCGGCTACTAAAGCTGTAATTTCAGCCCCATCAAGTGTACCATTCCCATTACCTTCTGTATCAAAATTTAAACATTTACAATGTTCTGCCGAATAATTTTCAGGTATATATCCATAAAGTGCTTCAAAGGCTAACTCATCTGCAACTACTCCTGTAGATAGTAAACTATTACAACCACATTCATCCAAATATTGAACTAAAGACTCACTTCCTGAATTTGGTTGCGGATTATAGATTAACAAGTGAGAACATGCTGCTGTTTCTGCTCCTAAAAGAGTAGTAATAACACTTTGAAATGAAGCATATTCTACTGGTGTAGCTGAAGGATTATAATTAGGGTTTTCTTGTGCTAAAAATGGCCATTCGGCTCCGCAACCTCCAGAACAAGTATTAATTAGTGCTTCTCTTACGTTATCATATGTAATCTGTCCTGGGTTCCATGTTTCTCCACTCAACAAATTAACACAACCTGATAAATTTTCCATCCAGATGTCTGCCATTGATGTACATTGGTCAATACATATTTGATCTATGTTTGCTAATGTATTATCTTCTATTGTAGTCCAGTCTGGTGTTGAATTTAAATCAAATCCCATTCCCGTTTGGTAATCAATGTAACGTGGAATACTATTTACAAAAGGATTAGAGGCACAAGCTGCGTCTTCTGTATTACCCACACAATGTGCATTTGGACAGTTTCCTAAAGCATACTCTTCTTTTAAGATTTCTATCAACTGAAACCTTAAAGACAAGTATAATGACCTGAAGTTTAACCAATGTGTATCATCATTACAAGATGATGACCCAAATTCAGTAGATAAGTCTCCTGCTAATAATGAAGCATATTCAAAAATTGTTTTACCATCATAAGTTGTAGCCATTATAGTTGATGCCGCTGACTGTGCTTCTGGACTAGCCGCATCAAACAATAAGAATATTGGGTCAGAATGTGATGCACCTATTAAGTCACACCCAGTAACAGAATAAGGGCCGAAAGCAGAAAACAAATTCAAATCACAAGCTTCTGCATAAGTTTGTGTTGAATTTAAAGTGTTTTCAAAAGTATATATCTCTTGGTTAAGGTCACAAAATTCATAATAACAATATTCTGGATGTAATCCTAAAAAATAGTCAGCCCACTCATTTTGATAGTCAGCTTCAAATTGTTGCTGTGTTGCTAATGATGGTGGTGTATCTGGTGTACCATCTAAATCTGTATCAATTAATATAGCATTACCGTTCACATCAAAATCTGGTAAATAAGAACTAAACGTTTGCCCTGATGGATAAAGACTCGAACTTGAAGGTGAACCAAAGATACTGATGTTACTTGTACCAGTAGCATATTGACCTCCTAATTTAAAGTCTAGTAACATGGAAGGGTACATAGACTCACATGGGTTTTGAGTACCACAATTGTCAATATAACTTTGTCTTAAAACATTGTATTCTTCAGTTATAACAGCTGTATTTGTTCCTGTTGGATCATTGTTCAATAAATAAGAAGCTAATGTTCCATGTTCTAATAAAAAGTTAAACTCACAAGGTGAATATTCATCACAACTACTGAAATCAATTCCTGCTAAAATTGTTTCTAAAAAATCATCATAAGTTAGCAAACATGTCGAATTTTCAACATACTGTTCCCAGTAATAATCAATAGGTGCTTCTGAAACTACTAACTCTTTAACAATTGTATATTCTCCGCTTGTTGGAAAAACTACAGTGAAAATTTCTGCTCCTGGATTTTCTCCAGAAAAGGTATATGTATCACAATCAATATTAAAATCTGCTGCATTAAGTGTTCCTACTTCATATTCAAATTCAGCTACTCCTTCATTGTCAGAAATAACAACATCATTACCATCAAGAATTGGGCAATCTACATTATACTCTGAAGGATTTGCTATAATTTTAATTTTAATTGTGTACGCACAATCAAAACAAATATCTACTGGTAAACAAGATGTAAAATTAACGCCTGTAAAGTCATAATTAAATTCATATGGTTTTCCATTTTCTTCCACAAATATGGGCGTACTAACTTCTATAATTCCATTAATTTCATCTGTAGTATTGTATTGCATAAAGTCTTTACCAACTATAGACGACAGTGGATAGGTATTTCCTGCAATTGCCTCAAGACCATCTGGTGATTCACCTACCATATAAGTAGCAACCGTTCTTCCCATTGGGTCTGTAATAGCTGCACTTAATTGTCCATGAACATCTTTGGTTAAAATTTTAGTATAATTACTCGCATCTATTCCCTCATTACCAAACAATTTATACATCTCTAAATTATCTGGAGTAGTATAATCGTATTTAGTATAATGCTTTTCTTTTTGTGTACCATTTACTGTTACATCTCCTAATTGATGGTCTGGGCCAATACCACCTACTTTTTTTATTCGACCTGTTGGGTCATTATCATACTTGACCTGAACAAAAGGATAACCTTCTGCATCTGGTAAATAAGCATTAAAGCCTTCTTTATCTGAATTTTCATCACTATAGTAATGAGATGCTCCTGATGACAAAGCTGCATTCATTGGTGGAGCAGCATCAAAATTACCACAACCTATTGCTGTATTGTCAAAATCAAAGTGCGATTTATTATACACCGTTCCGTCAGCATGCATATTTAAATTATCAACGTATCCTAAAGAATATTGATCTACTGGTGTACTCATCACACCTATAGCTGGACGTCCATAGTAATCATAGATAGTTGAACCTACTATGATTTTTTCTTGTGAATTTAGTTTAGATTGGGATTGTCTTGGTTTTAAAACACCATCCATATACGTTACACCAACACTTCTAACTCCATTTTCAATAAAACTTAAACCTGCGCCATAGTTTATATTATTACTCTCATGAGAACTTACTGCAATATAATTTGGGGAAATTAAAGGACCACCCGCTATAAAACCCTCATTCACAAAGTAACTCCACTCACCTTCTAATGGTATTCTAAAATTATCTCCTCCTCTACCAATTCCTCTATATCTTAAAACAATATATCCATCTCCGTAAATTAAAGGTATCGCATAACTATTCATACCTCTTGTTTTAACGCGCGTTGAGTTTTCTGAAAAATTAAATTTAACTTCAGATGGCGCTAGTAAAACAGGAACTCCCGAATTTTGTTCGCCTGAATAACTATTTACCCAAGCCCACTCTAATTCATATTCTTCTGCTCCTAAAACATAAGGCCAAGTTACTTTCAACTCTCCATTATCAATATCCATTTGCATGGTATGTATTGGAGTTTCTAATTGACTAAATGGATAATAACGCTCTATTCTAATTTCAGATTCTAAATAAACAAATGAAGGATAATTGGAAACATCACCCATAGAAACACCATTACTACTGTACGTATAATCTGTAATTGTAAATTTAACATCTAGTCCACCTGAAAAACTAAATACACTTCTGTCTGTATACGTAGTATGAGTTTCCGGATTGTAATCAATTGACAGCTCGATTCCATCAATACTATGTTCTACTAACACTCCATCTTCTAATTCAGAATAAGTTAAATCTCCAACTATTGTATAACTATAAGGTAAATCCCCATTAAAACTAATATCAGACTCATCAAGACCAAACACAATCTTATTTTGAACAGACTGAATTGAAAAATTATTCTGCCAAGTTCCAGATTCAATCTGCCATAACTTATTGTCTTTTAATATCAAATCAGAACCAACTACAATAGAACTTCCTTGAAGCCTCTCATTTACAGGTTCTATAGCTCCATAAGAAACATGTCCTAAAACAATGAATAATAATAGTAAGGTGTATGTATACAGTTTCATTTATTTTAATTTATTAATCAGATCATAATTAACGTACTTGTTATTAAGAGTTACTACTTTATTCGTAATTTTAACATACTTATCTAAAGAAAATAAATCATTAGCTATACTTGGTCTTGTATTTAAATTTTGATAATCTAATTGTGTAACTACTTGTACCATACCCTCTCCTAAATCAACTTGTTTTGAATAATATGAGCGGACAGTTCTCATCAAATTATTCTCTGAATACAAAATCTCCATTTTTGATACTAAACCATTTTTAAAAGAGTATTCGTATCCTTTAGGAATAACTTTAATACGCTCAAAAACAATAGAAACTGAATCAATATCAAAATTTATTGGCAGCATGTTAAGATTTTTTCTATTTTCTATAGAAATAACTTCTGATCTTGTATTAACTCTTAAAATGTATTCACTATTAGCAATAACTAAATTGCCCATTTCCTCCTGATAAAAATTTGAATTATTCCTAATAATTTTACCTTTATTACTTTTATAAGGAGTATCAAAATTTTGTGGATTAACAAACATGCTATATTTCACATCCATGGAAAAGTTTGGTAAATTTTTAAAGTTTAAAATGCTAGTTTTCAATTTAGTCAATCCATCTTGAAATACATCCTCATCTCTTTGAAAAGAAAACAAAATAAATGTTCCAAGAATAAATGTGAGCCACAACTTATATTTTCTAAAATTAATCATTGTTAATAATTTTAATTCCAGCTCGGTTTTCTTGAACTGTTACTTTACCTCTTTCCGTTTCCTGAATTATTCGAACCAAACTACCTTCTTCATCATATTGGTAAAATGTTGCAAAATTACGACTATCAAGTGTTGCCCATAATCTTAATGAAATCGGATCAATTACATAAGATACCATTTCACTATTGAACGGTTGAAGTCTTACATCATCAAAATAAACGTCATTAATTGGTGCATTAAACTCAATTGGTACTCCAGCTTCACCAACAATAGTTTCAGCAGGTAATTCAAATATTAATTCAATTCTTTGCCAGCCATCAATTATGTTAGATCTTGTTTCTTTAATAATCGTAGAACCCGATACAATTAAATTAGCATTATAACTTATCACTTGTTCCCCTTCAATATCTTCTTTTACCCATGCAGTTAAAACATATTTTTTACTTTCAGTGGGACTTAACAAAAATGTATAAGGATTAATCATTTCTTGATTCTGAACTAAATAAGGCATAGAATGCGGTACAGTTGTATGATCAATACTATTAGATTTAATGATATCTTTAATAAGTGATCTAGTACCTGGTATTTTAAGACTATGTCTTCCTGTATGCGCAATATCAGCTATTGTACCATTTAACCTAAAATGAGGAGTAGTACAATAACCAGGGATATCATATTCTCTGTCTTCAAAACCATCATAACCAATTTCATAATATCTTGAATTCACAGCTTCTGCGGTTTTTAAAGTATTATTATAACCCAATAAAATTGAACTGTAAATATTTAAAGCATCTTTCGACTCTAAGTTGTACCCTTCTCTTTCTACGATAGTAGAAGTAGCTGCTATTATCCATTTTTGAGCTACCAATGGATCAATATTTTTAACCCAATCTGCTTGATTTCGGACCCAATACTCTACAAATTCAACTAAGGTTCCATCAATCCTAATATTTTCAGCATCTTGTAACCTATCAGTATCATAAACATAAGAAGCTAGTAAATTCCAATTCCCCCTTAATCCTTCAATGTAAGGGTTAACTTGAAGAGCTAAAACCAAACCACAGTCTGAATTAGCAGATTTACTAAGATCCTTATAACCGAAAGCTTCATCAGTATATTCTACAGCACTTACATTTAAGACATTTGAATGAACGTTGTTATTGTCATAAGGAGATGAAGCACTTATAATATTTTCTTCATTATCGCGTTCAATATTTACATTATTATCCAAAGATGTAACACTTTGAAAAGTAGAACCTAATAAATTTCTTTTTCCAGACCTTAATACTTTATAAGAATATTCTGAACCTATGTAGGTAGAAGGAATGACATCTCCAACTCTATCAACTAAAAACAATTCATTATTAGTTTCATTTTTCACAACCCAATATTTGGCATCAACAAAGTTGTTAGTAGAATTATTCTTTATTGCAATCTCATCACCCGGATTAAACAAGTCTGAAGCATTTGCAATAGCAATAACGCCATCAGTATTAAGAAGATTGGTATAAACCGCTCCCCAATTTTCAGAAGCCAACCCCATACCTTTATAAGCCCAATAAGCTGGGTAATCATATTGATAAATTGATTGTGAATTTACTCCATCTTCTTCAGCTTGTATTTCAGTAACAATTGGTACACCAGTTTTAGAATCAAACAATAAATTTTTTGATTTCTTTACACGACCTTTATCTTTTAAAACAATTTCCTCAAGTATTCCACTACTGTATACAACTTTAGTGGTTGAGGATGATTGAAATTTATTTTCCTGAGACGAACTATTAAACCAAAATGATGGTAAAAATGTTAACGGAAATGTATAATCTAATCCATAACTTTGCATTGACGTTTCAGTATAAGATTTAGAATAATTTAAATCAATAGTCATATCAATATCTTTCCCTATATATCTTTCAGATATAACACCAGTCTCATCAATAACGGGTAATTTATTAACAAGTTTACCTGTTTCAGAAGTAAAATACTTGTGTTCTAAAGAATATATCTCAACACCATCAGATCTTAATACTTTTTTTCTTTTAAATTTCCCAGCCATATCATTTATACATATAGAAGTCCCTTGAGAAAGTGTAACATTGTAAAAGTTATCTCCTCCGAAAAACGTTTCTAAAATAGACCCAGAACTTTCATCAACTAACTTACTTGTCCCTTCAATAGGTCTATCTGTATCTTTTACAATACTAGGGAAATCTTTTGATGTGTAAAATTCATAAACAGTACTTCCAGCTGATGAATTATTTATATTTTGATAAGACACATTTTCCACTTCAACTTGTGAATAAACTACTTGTGGATTTGCAAAAATACTTTCACCTAACGGCTTTTCTTGAAACTCTTCATCATTTACTCTAGAAACTACATTTAATGTATAATCTACTGGCGTTCTAAATGTATTTTCATCAGCACCTGAAGTAATAGGCTCATAAGAAGCAACACCAGAGCTTATTACATCACCAAAATTATCTTGAGCTTTATAATTATATTGAGTCCCATATTCTGAATTACTCTCCATATTTTTCACATCATCCCAATTATCATTTACTGTAATTTGCTTTACTCTATGCCCTCCACCAATTTTTTTCTTATCATTTCCTTGATACAATCGTACCCAAGATTTATTAGGCTCAAATGAGGAAGCAAACCCCCTAATTTTCATCATATTTGTGATCCCACCCAAAGTAAGCGCATTTTGTAGTTGAGAAATACCAATATTATATAAGCCTTGAAAAGAAGAATTATCTTCATCCGTTGAAGACGCATTAGAAGTTGGATCTGAATCATCTGTATTCTCAGGGAAACTTTCGATAAATCCACAATCGTAGGTGTAAGGCACACCATCTTTTCCAGTATAAATACTTCCCGCCTGAGCATTAATTGACCTAGGAAGATACTTTCTAATAAATTGCCATGATGCCTTTGAAATTTGAGAAACTCCGCTAGAGCCAATTGATGGTTCTCCTTCAATGCTAGCATATTTCATTTTAATCACACCAACATCATAGTACCCTTGATCATTAAGCGTTACATCTATATCATTGATATCAACATCAGCATAGCCGGATATAAACTCATGTTTTTCAAGGGCAGTAATCGAACCAAATGGACTAACTTTAACTAAAAATTTAAAATACATTTTTGTTTCTCCCAGGTCTTTAATATAATTTGATCTAAAACTAGATAATGCCTCAGAATAATTACTTCCCAAATGCTGATTTAATTTAACATGCAAATAATTATTCGGTTGAGTTAAACCATTTATTATATCAGCTGGAGTATCAATAAAATCATATAGGTTATTAATTATTTCAGAATCCTTTTCTCTTGAAACTCCTTTAATCATATACATTTCAGAGGGAGTTTTATCTTGTAAACCAGAATAATCATCTGACTCAACTTCAATTGATATTTCACTTCCAGATGGAAGCCTTATTTTTTTTAGCATCCAAGCCTTAGCATTATTATTTGAAAAATCCGAATCTTGATTAACATAGGGAAATTCAAAATTTCCCAATGCATCATCAAAACCAAATCCGGAGTTAGGAACTTGAGGAGAAAAAGTACCCCATCTATTAGATTGTCCTAATGAATAATTAGGATTATCCATACCTACACCATAATCAAAATTATATTTATGTAATTTTCCTCTTTGAGAGTCGCCATACGTAAAATACAAACCAAGCAGTGTTAATTTCCCATTTTGATTAGAGTCTGGATTATTATTATTTGGCACACCTTTACATAGATCATAACCATAATCAAAATGAACAGTTTTAATTGGAGCTTCACCATTTTTTTTACCTTCCTTAGTATATAAAGATATATAATCTAATTTTTTTGAAACATCAGAAACATCTATCCCACCATTTTCATCAATTACACCATGAGCGTCATACCTCTCGGAATAATGAAATTCGGCTACAAAGTTTTTAGATTCAATAGAATGAGGTAGCCATTGCTCCCTTTCTCCATACATATATAATCCCATATCATCATAATCATTTGACTTAAGTCCTTCATTATAAAACGCCTTATTCTCTTCAAATGGAAATCTCCATTTTGTTACTCCTTGTTTTGAATAATTAAACTTTGTATAACTACCAAAATCATCTTCTGTTGGACCATCCCCTGTACGATCAACATAATTTGAAGATAAATACGCAGACAATAAAAAAGAGCTAGCACTACTAGGAACTTTTTTCTTAACATACATATTATTATCTCCCCTCCTATTCTCAGTCGAGTTATCAATACCTGGAGAATATGTAACCAAACCTGTCAAATGGTCTTTAGTTAACGGTGGATTCATACTAGACGTTTTATCCGACACATTAAAAGTTACTTCTGAGGAAGATTTATTTACTACTGGTATACCGTAAACATATCTCGAGCCATCTCCTTTTAAAACAGACATTTCACTTAAATGATGAGCTTTAGCGTTATTACCATTATTAACACTCCCTTGTCTAGGAATAGTTTCATTTACATTATACTCATCATTTACAGAAAGTGTATAATCATTAAGCGAATAAGATTCAATTAAGTTAGATAAACCAAATGAAGATGCCTCCTCTGATGTTAAGTATTCAATAGATGTGTTTCTTAAATCACGACTTTCTTTTAAATGAGAGATTGAACTAAAGTCAATTGATTCGAAAACTAAATTTGGAATCATAGACAAATTAGTTACATCTAAACTCATTTTTGACACGAAACTATTTAAACCTTTGTGAACGACTCCATCCCTAGCTAGTCCTTGTCTATATGCTTCATCCTTACCTAAGGAAGTGTAAAATTCACTATTAGAAGATGATCTGTTTCCAAACTTTTTAAAAAATGCATGCTCATAAGTTGATGACGGGTTGTTATTCGCTACAAACTCATTATCAGAAAAATTATCATCAATCCATTTTCCAGTTTCCACAGACCCGGTCGTGTTATTCACATTAAATCCTGCTTGAATGTTTAATGGTGGACTTCCAACAGCTACTTCTCCAGAATATGATCCTCCATTAGTTTCATTAATCTTATTTGCTTGTGAAAGAGCTAACACATCTGACCTAAATAATCGAGAACTAAATCCAACTCCTTGAGCTGTCGCATTAAAAATATCAAACGTGTGATTAACCACCGGTAAATATGCAATATTTTCATTTGGTATAACTCTTCCTTCAATATTATAATCTAACAAATAATTTTCAGATACATTATGATTTTGTTCATACATATAACCATATCCTTTTGCTTGTTGTGTACTTTCATTTAAGCAAGATAAACTTTTAGAATAAACACCCTTACCTTGAAAAGCTGTGCCAGGCAGGGCCCAACCTAAATCAAAATCCATATTTGACATAGTAGAATTTGTCTCAAATGCAATACTAGGAGTATAAGAAACAGTAGAAATAGGAAAACTCCCGGATACACCAACACCGCCATTTGCACCTTTCCTACTACCACCTAAAGCAAAACTTTTATTTATACTACTAATACCTTGAAAAGTATTCATTGTAAACCCAATTCCTATTTTCGCAACTAAACCAAAATTACCTCTTCCTAATCCAGATGACAAATTAGCCGATGGAGAAATTGAAAAGCCAGATTGAGAACTAGAAATTAACGATAATCCTAAATTTGCGCCTATTCCACCATGAAATTTACCTAAGCTACCAGAAAGTGATCCAGATCCAGAAATGTCTGATTCTATATCTACACCATATCCCATATAGTTATTAAAAGTAATTCCAATACTTGAATTCGCATCCACATTATAACTAGCTGAAGGTGAATCATAACCAATCACTTCAACACCTGATCCAATGGACATTAGTGTATTCTCTACAGGTCTTATATTCATAGTAGTTTCAATCTCATCCCCATTAAAGTCATCAGGCAATCCCTTTTTGATTCGATTCATTGAACCAACATTTAAACTCCAACCTAAACCAACCATTGATGCTTCTTGCTCCATAGATACTCCACCATGATAAGCGATATTAATTGGATAACCATCCACATCCATCAACGGTATATTGTAAGTAAAATCACCTGTTGCTAAGTTTACCATTTCAGAAGTTGATGCAGGCTCAAAACTTGCTTGATTTATGTCAATAGGACCAGAAGTTAGACCATATGAAACCACTGGGTAAACAATATCTCCAACTAATGAAAGTACCATGTACACAGCAATTACTTTTGTATAAAAAGAATTTCTTATTCTTTGTAACATAATTTTATATTTTTATTTACCGTTATATTTACGGTTACAGTATTCGATTAATTCTTTTGTTACATCTATGCCTTCTTCAGCATACATAATATTTCCATTACCAGAAGTGCCGAAAATTATTGAGTAATTGTTTTCTCTTCCAAATTCTTTAATATAAGTATTCAATTTGTCCCAAATTTTCAAATTGTATTTATTATTAAGATTAACCAATTCTTCATCAATGTGTTTCTGTACATTTTGGATTCTATCATAACTTATATGGTAATCATTAATTTCTGAATCAGTATTTTCTTTCCTTTTTAATAAATCTTCCTTTTCCTTAAAAGTTGAAACCATTTTTTCTACTTCTAGATCTTTATCTTTTTTATACGCCAAATACTCTTCATTCAACTCTTTTTGGTAATCAAATTCTTTATGAAGCTCACCATTAATAATATAAACTTGCTTTATTTTAGACGTGCCATTGAAGAAATTGAAAAGAATATAGAATATAACCCCTACAATTAAAACTGTATTTAATACTGAAATTTTTTTCATCATATTTTAATTCTTATAAACTCTTCTTCACCTTTTATATTTGTCACTTTCAAAATGTAAAACTTTCCGCTTAGACTAGAATCAAAAACCATTTTATAACGATTATCAGCATTTTTTTTATTTGACTCAATCACATTTAACATTTCACCTAATGAATAAAGACTAGCAGAAACTTCTTCACCCAATGGGTCTAATAAAGTATAAATCAAACCTGAAGAGTTATATTCTCCATTATATTGGAAATAAAATTCATTATTAACAACTTCATAATAATCACCATAAACTTGCTTTTGAGTTTTAGCAACATAATAATTGTGCTGTAGTTCAAGTTCAGCACAAAATGAGGTTATTGTTTTATTATAATATGGTTTGTGATATTGAAAAGCTCTCACATAATTTGAGATTTGATTCATATTCGAATTTGAATAAAAAGGTAAAGAAGAATTCACTTCATATAGTTGAACTCCTCCTGAGTTTTGATGTATTCTATAACTTTGATCTAACTCTTGTGGTGAAGTAATTCCAAAACCAATATTAGTGCCTGTTATAAAATTAATTGGAAAACCGACCCAATTAATATTCCAAAGAGAAACAGATGCATTTCCATTTGGAGCCGTAATACTTGAAGGAACCAATTCCATTCTTTGATACTTAAATGGTTCTTGTTGTAATGAGTAGTTTGAGTATGTTTTTAATTTACTTTCAAATTGAATCCAATTATCATTAATTGTCGGGTCAACTGTTTCGTATTCAGAATATGATTTTCCTGAATTACTAACTGATGTAGTTGTTAAACTGTTTAAATTGGCAGTTGTTGATACAGTATTATTAGATGTGATCCATTCTACAACATGACCGATTGCTATTTGCTCATTAGAATTATGAGGTACTGACAATCCAAAAAAGGTAGTATTCCAACTTATATTTAATGAATATATTCCAATTCCCACACCTTCAAAGTCATATGACACCCCTGGAACAATTTGAGTTGGAACAATAATCCCCCCATTTAAGGGAGTTAAAATTACTTCCAAATCGCTCAAACCAAAATACCATGGGTAATAAGTTAAATGCACATTTAAATCACCTTCAAGCTCCCCACATTCTGGATAAGTTATTTCCATAATGGGCTTTGGTAGTTGATGCCAAATAGGAAATAATGGTAAAAACTTCACTTCACTCTGAAATAATAAATTCATCTTTAAAGCTCCTTGAAAGTTTTCATACACCGGTTTCCTTGAAACTTCATTGCTCTCTTGATAAAGAACAAATTCATTTTTTTCTCTTATCAAAAGAAATTCATCATTATCATTTAAAGAATGTAAATCAGAACTTAGAACACCATTGGTTATTATTTTATACTCTGTAGAATTAATTACTTTTATACCAAAAATGACATCTGATGTATCTGATATAATTGAATCATTGGATAAATTAAATCCAAATACACCTTTATTAATATTCTTCAATTTAAATGCAATTCCTCCACTTTCATTCTCAGAAATATTTAAAAAGAGTAAACCTTTTCCATCAAGTTGATTAATATCGTTTTTTGATAAATAATCATTCTCCTCTTTTATATTAGTTTCATATCCTAATTTAAACTCTGGTGAAACAATAATTGAGTTTTGATAAATTTCGTTTCCACTATTGTCAAATACACTAACATAATAACGTCCTGAATTTAAATTAGAAAACTCATGTGTTAATGTATTTATTTTTCCCTGAAAAAATTGTAAACTATCAATAAATAAAGTTGAATCGATATTCTGCAAAGAATCATTCAAACCCTGCCATATCATATCTAAACTACTGATTGGTGAATGACTAATTAAATAGGTATAAGGTAGATTACCCCCAGGTGCATTAACTGAAATACTTCCTTCATTTGATGTTTCATTAAACTCCGCAGTTAATCGGTTATTAATTTCAAAACTCACTTCAAACACAGGTCTCTTTTCAGCCCCCCCTCCGTCATAACTATAGTACGACAAAAATGAACTTTTATTAGCACCATAATTTTGCAAGCTTAATTCAACTCCAAAATTTTCGTTGGGGTTTTGTTGCCAATATTCTACATAGTTAAGTAAATCAAATTCATCATTTCTAATTACTAATCCGTGAGGTGTAGTTTCATCTATTGATAATTGATTTGTTACACTTATAGATGGTTTTGTATTCCAAGTTACAGTTGATTCATTCCATCCTGAAGTCACTCGTGATAAATAACCTGCATTAGTTACACTAGCTCTTTGTCTTAAATGACCCCTTGAATTTGATGTTAAAGATAAATTAGCAGATGTAAAAGATAATTGATCATCAAAATCAACTTTATATTTTAAAAGAGAAGCACTATTCAAATATTTTTTAGCATTATCTTCTGCTATAAATTCCTTAGAATTTTTATAATTTCTTTTCCCTTTGTTAGATTGATAATTATAAGTCACTAAAGCATCCTCATTATATTTTTTGCTGAAATCTTTATCCACATTCGAATCATGGAATTGTACTGTAGTTGTTTCACCTTCTTTTGCAACTAATACATATTGATAACCGACAGCATTGTAATCATCCTTAACTTCAACTAAATACAAACCTTTAGATAAATTAGATTGATTAATAGCAGACATGTCAGTTCCAGTTGAAATTAAGGAAACTTGCCCCATATCATACTTATACCATTTAAATTCACTATAAATTTGAGAACCACCCGAAACAGTCACTTCAATCTCAGCATCATCAGCTATAGAAGAAGCATGAGTAACTGTAGTTGTTAACTCAATTGGCATAACATAAGACACTACAAGTTTTGGGTGTAAAGAACTCACATCTGAATTTGCGGCATGGTAACTAATACCAAATCCTCCAACAGAACCATTTTTCTCGTTTTCTAATCGAACTCTAATACCATTATTATTTTCTGGAAAAGACACAAAATTTTGAATGTGTTTTTTAATATCAAATTCATGAATGCCATTCGATTGTGTAACTGTATTTGGAAAATACAATTCACCTCTTTGAAAAACGTCAGGCTGATTATTCCATGTCAATGTTGTCCTATCCCAATCTTCACTAATCTTTTCAATAATGACTGGATTATTAGTTCCACTATTTTTTTTGGAAGTCAACAATAGTTTTGCTTCTACAACAATTGCATTATTAGGTATTTGAGATAAGTCAAACTCTAATAATGATCGAAAAACAGTAGAAGTTCGTTTTGAATCCCTCTGAAACACACTAATAGTCTTTTGGTTTTTAAAGTTTTTATTCTTTAAAACACCACTTGCTATCATTGCGTCTGCTCCATTTACATTAGTCCTTGTATAAAACTCCTCTTCTATAAGTTGTGAAAATGAACTAAAACTTAAAATAAAACCTAAAAAGAGTGTACTAATTTTAATTAGTTGCATAAATAAAATGTTTTGAAATATTAGTTGTTACTGCCCCATTAAAATCCTTAACTACAAATAAAATCGTGTAGTCAACATTTTTTTCGAGCTTTCCTAATCCAATAGAACAATGCCAATTAGCATCTAACAAATTGGAATTTAACAAATCTAACTTTGAAAACAATTCTTTATATAATACTACATTATCTTCAGATGTTAATATTTCAACATTAATTCCATCAAAAGAAATCGTATCTGTCACATCAAAATCTATATACAATTCACCAAATTCTGAAGCATCAAACATCAACGAATCCATCTCGTCTAAAAGAATTGGATCTGTCATTGAATAACTTAAATCGGTTGAATCTGTTTGAGAATATGATAATATACTCACAAACACGGATAGTGTTAGCAAAATTCTATTCATAGGACATTTTTTTTACAAACTTACAATAATATTTATAACATAAAAACATTTAATTTAATTTTTCAAAAACAACCGTTGTTTGATTACAAGTTGCAAAACCTAATTGTGTTAATCTTAAACACTCTTCATTTAATTTATCATCCTCATAAATAATAAAACCTTCTTCAATCAAATCAGCTATAGCAGGTTGAAATTTAATTTGTTCTTCTAAATTCAACTTTTTTAATAATCCTACCTTCAAGTCTTTGATCATTAAAATATCATTTGCCTCAAAACTACGTTTTTTAAATTCCATTAATATTAATTCTTTCATGTATATGATTTATGTTTACTAGTAATTTTAATTAATTGAATTAGTCATGCAAGTCAATTGTTTTACAAGTTTATCAAATTTATGTAGGGTTTTATTCAATTATTAATTAAAACAAATTTAATAACTCTTTAAAGGGTTTAAAAACCCGATTTATTAAGTCATTAAACTCTGGGTTTTATAAATTTATAAACCTTTACATCTACAATAAATGACATGAAAAAATAAATTTATTATTTTGGTTTTTTCACCCAAAAAAGTAGGGTTTAAAAACCCTACAACTATAGTTTTTCAACCCTAAAACAATCTATTCAAGTTGAATTTATTATATATCATTTGAGTTTTTTATTGGTGCTAATATATTTAGCATAATTAATATAAAAAACGAAATAATTATGAGTAGTTCATTAAATTGGCTTGACGCCACAAAAATGTTAAAAGCATACCAATTAAATAGTAAAGCTTTACTAAAAACCCCTCCAAGTGGTACTGATATTTTGAAAGGATTTACGATTGAAAAATCAGACATGCAAGCTATCATGAATAATAGTGCAGTAGTAGATGTTTTTGTGATGCCAGCCGTTAACTTAAGTGACTTAGGTAAACCAGATGCACAACAAGCGTTTACCGTTATTTTGGCAGGTTTGGATTCCAATGGTGACATTGTTGAAAATTCGGTAGTAGATTTCTTGGATCCATGTCCATATAAATGTCCAAAAAATTATCCTAAATAATTTTTATTACTCTTCAAAAAAAATTTATACCTTGGGCTCCCTATGAACCCAAGGTTTTTCGTCTACTTGCTACTCTTATTATTTGTTGCTATTTATGGCGGAATTAATTTTAAAAAACTTAGTCTATCTTTCAAACTTCTTAGTTTGTTGATATTGTTTACGTTAATTAGTGAATCAATGAGTTGGTCAGGAGTGTTTCCGATTAAAAATTCTTTGATTTTATATCATATCTTACTCCCAACAACAATGATAATGCTCTGGTTAATTTTCAGTAACGAAAGTAATAATAAGAGAAAAAGTGATTATTTTATCACTATCCTATTTGTTTTTATTTCGATATCCAATTCAATTTGGCATCAATATGATATTTTTCCCTCTCATGGATTAGCTTTACTGTGCAATTTAGCTGTATGGCTATCACTACAAACATTCAAACAAATGATTTTATTACCATCAAATGTGAATGTCACTAAACGTCCATTTTTTTGGTTGGCAACATTTACACTATTCTTTTATTGTATTACATTTTTTTCTTTTACATTTTATAATTTTCATTTAGGAATAATGTGGTTACTCGACTTAAATTTTTATTCTGGATTCATGCTTTACTTAGGCTATTTTGTAGCTTTGTTTTTTGATGTAAACCGTAATAAATACGCATATGAAAATTGAAGATATTGACTTTATAATTCCAATTATAACAGGAACTTTTCTAGTGGGAATTTTGTTAGTATTCATAATTTATTTTGTTCTATTATATAGAAAAAAGCAGGAAGAGTATGAGTGGGAAAAAGAACAAGCTAAGCAATTGTTATTAACTACTAAAATTGAAATTAAGGAACAAACCATGTCCAATATTTCTAGAGAACTACATGATAACATAGGGCAAATGGCGACATTGGTTAAAATGAATTTAAGTTTGTTTAATTACGAAACAGAAGATGATAAAAGAAAAATTGATGAGGCAACGGACATAACTGATAAACTGATTATAGAAATAAAAGAATTATCAACTACTATTAAGGGAGAAAATCTAGAACGTTTTGGACTATTAAATATGATTGACAAGGATATTGCAAGAATGTCAAGGTTAGATTATATCAAAATTCTAAGAACCGGGGAAGAATATATTCCCGAAATGGATCACGAAACTGAAATCTATTTATATAGAATGACCCAAGAAATATTCAATAATGTATTGCAACATTCAGGGTCAACTGAAGCTATTCTTAATATTACAAACAAAGATAAAGTCTTAACATTAACTTTTAAAGATAACGGAAAAGGATTCGATTCTAATACATACAAGCAAGGAAGTGGTTTAATAAATTTGGAAGAAAGGTGTAAGCTTATTGATGCCAAATTCAATATTGAAAGTCAACCAAATCAAGGAACTATAATTACTATTTCTCTTAAAATCAACATATATGGAAAACCAAATTAACATAGCAGTAGTAGACGATCATAATTTAGTGAGAAATGGAATTGTTACTATATTAAAAACATTAAGTAACAGATTTAATATAATACTTGAGGCAAATAATGGACAAGATTTTTTAGATAAATTATTAATAAATCCAATTCCAGATATCGTGTTATTAGACGTTTCTATGCCAATTATGGATGGATTTCAAACAGCAAAGGAATTAAAAAAAAGATACCCAAAATTAAAAGTTCTTGTCCTTTCAATGAATGATGATTCTTCTTCACTAATTAGAATGTTAAAACTTGGTGCAAATGGATTTGTAAACAAAGGTATAGCTCCAGCCGAATTAGAGATGGCCATTATTTCGGTTTGTGACATTGGAACTTATTATACTAAAGAGATAGCTACACATTTGGCAAATTCACTTCAGAATTTTGAAAAAAATGACGTTGAAAAATTATTAACAAAAAATGAACTTGTCTTTTTAAAACTATCATTTTCAGAAGATACTTATGCTCAAATAGCTGAAAAAATGTGTTTAAGTCCAAGAACTATTCACGGATATAGAGATTCAGTGTTTTCAAAATTAAACATACACACAAGAATGGGTTTAATTATTTTTGCACTAAGAATTAAATTGGTCACTTTGAATTAATTATAAATGTCAAGTGTTTTTTAATTTAAAAAAATATCAATAAAAATTTTGGAAATCTATATTTTTTTTGTCGATTTAAAAAGTTTTGTTTATTGAAATATCATTATTATATTTAAAATAAAACAATATAAAATGATAAAACAAGAAGATTTAATGCCTTTATTTGAAGAGGCTGTTTCAGTAATGAATCAACTAATAAAAACTGAAATTAATAAACAGTTAAAAGAGAATTTACCTACCAAAGAACCAATAAAATTGTTTTATTCTATCAAGGATATTGTTGAAATAACGGCTTTATCATATTCTGGTATACTAAACAGAATTAAAAGAGGAACAATTAAAGGTTGTAAATCACAAAATACCTATTTAGTATCACAAAAAAATTTAGAAATTTTTATAAATCAATTAGAATATAAAAAAAGGGTTTCTTAATCCCTTTTTTTCAACTCTTTCATAAGGTCCTCATTCGTGAATGCTACATATTTCCTAAACTCTCTATCAGTCTTGTGCCCTGTTATTGCTTTGATAATATCTCTGTTTACTCCATTCATAAGCCCTATCGTAATAAATGACTTTCTACCTAAATGATACGTAATCACATGATTTAGAGGTTTTATTTCATCTATCAATCGTCCTCTTTTTTGAATTGATGTTCTTACTTTTCTATCAATTCCAAATACAGTGAATAACTCCTTTAAATATTCATTTGCTTTTTGAGAGCTGTATTTTGGTAATTCGTATTCATATTTTTCTAATATAGCCAATGGTATTTTTAATAAAGGTACACGTACAATATCGTTTGTTTTTTCAACACGAATTTCAATTGTATTACCACCAACTATCATTTCTTTTTTAAATGCCTTGACATCACTGTATCGCAGTCCTGTATATGAATCAAAAATAAAAAGATCACATATTCTATTTAGTTTTTCAGAAATATTAATTACTACTCCTTTGGAATTAGTTCTAGTTTTTAATTGTTCTAGCTCCTTTTCAGTTACTGAATAAGTATCTTTATCTAACAGTTTTATGTAATTTAACATTTTGGTAAAATTACTTGTTGTATAATCATTATTATAAGCCCAGTTTAATAAGGCTTTAATATCCTTAATGTAATTATTTACACTTGAATCTTCTAAACCTTTAGAATATATTGTTTCAACATACTCATTAAGTAATTTTTTATTTATATCGTTGATTTCTTTATTTGACTTGAAAGCATTAAAACTACTTAAACGGCTTTCCTTTTTCTTCAAAGTATTTGGTTGTAAAGCCAGTTTCTTATCTTTAATATACAAATCAATTAATTTACTTATTTTAAAAACTTTAACATTTTCATCTGTTCCCTTTACCCAATGTTCTATTTTATTTACAATACTTAATCTAGTAACATCTCTTTCTTCAAGGTGTTTATCTAGTATTTCTGATAAATGCATTAATTTTTCACGAATTAAGGTTTGACTTCTTATAGGGTATCCATTATTCCATTTATTTGCTGCAATATTAATTCCAGTTGATTTTCTAATTCTACTACCTTTATAAGTAACTGACACTAATATTTTCCCTTCTCTAAATTGATATTTTGCTTTCATTTTATTTAAATATTACATTTGTAATGTTAAGTTTTAACATTAAAATTAATTTTTACTAAATATATGAGTTAAAAATAAATATGTACACATATTTTTTATAAACAAACAAAAATCTACAATTATAAAGGGTTAATGAATAAAAGTTCGAATCCGTCCGTGACCTCACAAAAAACCTCAATCTTTGATTGAGGTTTTTTTATACCTAAATTTGTAATACCAACAGTAGTAGCAAAACCTACCCTTTCAAAACTAACTCACCATGAATTCACCTGAAATATTAGCACAACTAGAAGATTTACATGCCGACTTTTCACTTGAAAATATAAAAGTGGTTAGGAAATTAGTGGATAATTACATCACGGAGTATTCTAAAAATGATACAGACAATTACCTAACTACTGAGAAAATAGGTTTGATTTTAAAACAAACTAAACACTTAAAAGCACTTCCATCAAAATTTGACATTGAAACTGATAAATTCTTTTTTAGAAAACAATATGCTAAACATGTGAGTCAAATTTGTATGCATATAAGAGTAGCTTATAAAAACTATAATAAATAAGTACATCACTGATAGAACCAATGACGGTTGACAATCCAAAAGCATATATTATATCTTTAATTAATCAATAAACCCAATTGGTCTGGTTGTAATAATAACCTAATACTTTCCTTACTTCAGAACTGTTAAATAAGAGTTGCCGATTGAATTGACATTGGGAAATCTTAGTTTAATAAAATGGAATATAATATTGTGTACAAAAACTGTATTCAAAAATTATTATAACTTTATGTTCTAACTAAAACATAAAATATGTCTACAAGAAAAGCAAATGCCATTTGGAATGGTACCTTAAAAGAAGGTAATGGTGAAATGAAATTTAATAACTATGCAGGACCTTATACCTTTGCTTCACGTTTTGAGGAAGCAGCTGGTACAAATCCTGAAGAGTTAGTTGGAGCTGCCCTTGCAGGTTGTTACTCTATGTTTTTATCTGCTTTATTAAGTGGAGAAGGTTTAACACCTACAACTGTGGCAACAATTGCTACTGTAGAGCTTGGTAAAGATGATATAGGACCTAATATCAACACTATAACATTAGTGTGTAATGTAGTTTGTGAAGGTATAACACAAGTCAAATTTGATGAATTGGCACAAGCTGCAAAAGAAAAGTGTCCAATTTCAAGACTATATAGTGGTGGTACGGCCGAAATTGAACTGAAAGCTAACTTAAAATAAGACTTACATCACTATTATTTTAATAATGGAAATCAAAAACTATTTTGTTTGGAAGTAATAAAGGAAAACAATATAAAAGCGATTTCAAAACCCCATATAAATGAAACAGTTGGTCACAATACTATTGATTTTCTCAATACTTCCGTCTTTTGCAAAATCAATCGATTCCCTTGAGAAAATTGTAAAAACAGCTAAGCATGATACCACTATTGTCAAAGCGCTGCGAGAATGGGACAACATAATTTATATTTCAGATCCAAAAAAGGACCTT
>Ga0209291_1000782_pt1 | contig 30001 bp, 28 predicted proteins | sample GOMGulsemesocosm_FD_184633 | JGI IMG/M metagenome (GOLD analysis project Ga0209291, IMG submission 184633) | Methane-oxidizing microbial communities from mesocosms in the Gulf of Mexico - GOM9B Gulf of Mexico (SPAdes) (version 2) | ecosystem: Environmental > Aquatic > Marine > Cold seeps...
CATTGTTCCCATCTTTCTTCCAACTACGGTTATTGGCATGAATATACATCCCTGTACTCCATTTATCATTTAATTTTTGATTAAAATGAGTATTCAATTCTAACCGACCATCCATTGAACTATATGCGTTTACGAAAAATGCATCATCGCTAAACGGTTTTTTTAACTCGGTGTTTATTTGCCCAGCTATACTCTCAAAACCATTCACTACAGACCCCGAACCTTTGGTTATTTGAATACTCTCTAACCAAGTCCCTGGAGTGAATGTTAGTCCATAGGCTTGAGATGCTCCACGAACACTAGGTATGTTTTCTTGAGTAATTAAAATATAAGGGTTTGTTAAACCTAACATTTTAATTTGTTTGGTACCTGTAACTGCATCTGAAAAGTTTACATCGATTGATGCATTTGTTTCAAAGCTTTCTGATAAATTACAACAAGCAGCCTTTAACAATTCTTTTGAATTTAAAATAATTGTATTGTGTTGTCCCAAAAGCGATACTTGAGTAGCTTTTCGTTCTGCACTAATCACTACGGTTCCCAAATCATTACTTGGGGTTAACTTCACAGTAACAAATTTTGGTTTTGTTATTGTAATCGTTTTTTGTTGATACCCAACGTAACTGATAACTAGCAGTTTATTTTCTTCAGAAAAAGGTATTGTAAATTGTCCTTTTTCATTGGTTACAGTTCCAATTGTTGTTCCTGACCAATATATATTAGCCCCAAGAATAGGTTCTTCTTTTCCATTGACTTCCTCTGTAACACTTCCTGATATTTCATTTTGAGAAAAACTCAAAAAAGGAAGTATTAAGAGCACTATTATAATTTTTTTCATGATACATACTTTACTAACCAATATTAGGTTAGCGTTTATAATTTACCCTAAATAGAGCGTTACTTAATTCTATTCATACAACTGACTCTTATTTTACAAAAAAGATGCAGCGAAAAAATAGTGTTAAGCGTAGTATATATATGTTCCGTAAAGTTTGTAGAGTGGCGGCGCATTACTTTGAAAAGTATAATTTGGTAATGCTACCTTATTATTAAATTGAGTATTCGTGAAAAAATAGCATACAGAATTAGGTGCTATAACTATGTATTGCTTTAAAATATTTAAAGAATCCAAAAGAGAGTCTTCATCGACTTCAGATAAGTCTAATACAGCATCATTACAACATCCCGTTTTCGTTTCACTCTTTATAGCGCAACAAACATCTTGAACATCAGAAATTTCACATACTACTTCCGATGAAGTTACAGACATCCCCGCCAAGGAACCTCCACAAAAATGTAAAGTCATTGATAACCCTACACTTATCACCAAGTAATAACAGGTAAAAAATAATGCTATGTTTCTTTTTAGCTTCAAGCTACAAAAGTACTCTTTTTTATTTTGAAACAAATTAACGACTTCTTAAAAAAGTTTATTTTACTTAAACCAACTAGAATATTCAACATAATTTTCTGCAATTCGGTCTATTTCTCCAGAACTTAACTCTTTAGAAATATCCTTCACTTTTTTAGCAGGTATACCTGCGTAAATACTTCCAGATTCAATTACTGTATTTTGAGTAACTACAGCTCCTGCTGCAACAATTGAATTGGAATGTACTACACAATTATCCATTACTATACTTCCCATACCAATAAGCACATTATCATGTATTGTACACCCATGCACTATGGCATTATGCCCAACGGAAACATTATTTCCCATTATTGTTGGATACTTTTTATAGGTACAGTGTATTACTGCACCATCTTGAATATTTACCTTATCACCCATTTTAATATAATGTACATCGCCACGCAACACTGCATTGAACCATACACTACATTGTTTCCCCATTACAACATCACCAACAATTGTTGCATTTTCTGCAATAAAACAATCCTCTGGTATTTGAGGCGATTTTCCTCTTACTTCTTTTATAATCATTCCTTACTTAAAATAATTTAACAATGCAGCTTTTCTTGATGGAGCTACCTGTAGTTCTTTATCATTTTCCAACACTACGCTTCCTCCTTTTCCTTTTTTATATTTTATTATTGAATTAACATTAACCACATAGGATTTATGTATTCGTGAAAACCCAAATTCTTGCAATACCTCTTCAAAATACTTTAATGTTTTACTCGCCAATATTTTACCTGTTTGCAGGTGAATTTCCGTATAATTATCATCTGCTTTACAAAATAAAATGTCTGATGTTTTTAATACCTCAAAACCATCCTGTTGTGGAACAGTAATTTTCCCTGCTACGATATCATTTTTAGGCTTTAACACTGCTTCTTGTAAGGCGTTTTCCTTTTGTTTAATGTCCGTAACCACCTCAACTGCAGTAATTAAATCGTCAATTGAAATAGGTTTCAATAAATAATAGGATGCTTGGTTGTTTAAAGCTTCTACCGCATAATGGTCATAAGCGGTTACAAATATAGTTTCAAAAGTTCTATCTTCAACTTTATCCAATAAATCAAATGCGTTACCGTAGGGCATTTCTACATCTAAAAACACTAAGTCCAATTGATTGTTTTTAATTAAACTCAAGCCTTCTTCTATCCCTGATGCCTCTCCGATTAAATCAATATACGGGCAATATTTTGCAATATAATTCCGTAATATTTCCCTACTTCTTGCTTCGTCATCTACAAGTATTGTTTTTAATTTCATAGTTCAACTATTTAATCTTTCTTTAAAGTCAGCACCACTTTTGTTCCTTCATCATTTGCGATATCTTCAATGTAAACATCCACTTTATCAGAATACATTTCATTTAATATAGCAACTCTTTTTTTAATATTCCCCATTCCTTTTGAGTTTTGCTTTTTTTGATGCGCTGTTTTCAATGCTTTAGATTTCGCCCTGCCAATTCCGTTATCTTCAATTATAATTTGGAGCTCGTTATCATTGCTAGCTTTTAAATTAATTTGTAGTAAACCTTTTTCTTCTTTATAGCGCAAACCATGCCATACTGCGTTTTCAACATAAGGCTGCAATAACATAGGAGGTATTACAAACTCATCAACCGCAATATTATCATCAATAGTAATGTTATACAAAAATTTATCTTGAAACCTAAAGTGTTCTAATTTAGTATACAACTGTAGTAATTCTATTTCTTTTGATAATGGGATAAAATCTTCTTCGGAATTTTCTAAAACAGAACGCATCAACTTAGAAAAATCTGTTAAATACCTATTCGCAGTACGCTCATCATTTGAAGCAATAAAGCTATTTACTGAATTTAAGGCATTAAAAATAAAATGAGGGTTCATTTGTGAGCGTAGTGATTTTAAAGCTAGTAAATTATTATTTACACGTTGTTGCTTTATATTTCTGTACATATAAAAAGCTAACAATAACAATAACAGTAATCCTGTTAAAAGAGAATAAATAATAATGCTTTGTTGTTTATTTCGCTCGTTTTGTAACTCACTATCTTTTGAAGCCAATAGTAATTTGTTTTCTGACAACTTTCGCTCATCCTCTAAGCCCGTAATTCGTTGTTGTTGTTTTAATAAATCTCTACTTACTTTAGAAACATTTGCTATTTGTTGCTCTTTATTTAAATACACTTTATCAACCAAGTCAACATAACTTTGATAGGTTTCCAAAGCTTTGGTATACTCTCCTACTGTTTTATATACTTCTGACAACTTGCGTGTGGCATCTTTTTCTATAATTAAATCAGACTTTTTATTAGCCTCAGAAATACTTTTTTCAAGATACGGTATTGCATCATCATATTTCTCTTGTTGCACATAGGCTTTGGCTATTTTATAATTACTCTTTTGCGTTGTTAAAGAATCTGGCTCATTCAAACTGTTTTCAGTAAGCACCTCGGCATCTAGCGTTTCAAGTGCTGATAGGTTTTTTTTTCGCAATGCAATTTCTTGATCAAATTGTTGGTTTGAATTATAAAAATCAGCTACTCGTTCCTTTTCAACTACAGATCGTTGTTCGTTTTCATGAGAGGCTAAGTTTAGTGAATTATCAAAATAAGTAGTAGCCTGTTGAACCTTTCCCTGAGAAAACGAAACTTTACCTAACTTAGAATTTAAATCGGTTATTTTTGGGGTTATCAAATGATTCTTTGCTATTGACAATCCTTTGTTATAGTATTTTTCAGCAGTTGCATATTCCTTTTTAGCAGAATACACATCGCCTAATTCTTCATTCAACACCACCTTCTCCCAATTCGATAATTGACTATTATTGACACTCTCATAGGTTGAAATTGCTGAGCTATATGCTTTATTTTTAAAATAACTTTTCGCTAAACTCAACTGAACCCTGGCTGTTTTTTGTTGCAGCAAACTTCTTTTAAAATTTGATATTGCTAAATCATATTGTTTCCAATACAAGTAAATACCACCTAATACTTCATACGATGTTGCTTGCTGTTTATTAGTCAAATTATTCGAAACTAATAATGATTTTGTTACAAACTCAGCTCCCTTTTCTGCATCGGTTTTATATACTTTTTTCGCTGAATCTATAAGAGCATTAAATTCTTTTGGAACAGTTTTTTTTCTTAGATTTATTTTTTTAGTCAACTTAGGTTCTTCTACCTCTATTATTAAACGATCATCTTTATTTTTCAGCACATAACTTACCGTTTCAATACTTGAGTGGCTAATTACAATTTCATCTCCTATTCTAGCTTTAATCCTAAAATCACCCGATAATGAAGTTTTTGTGTAACTACCTCCGTATACTTGTACCTCTACATCAGAAACGGGGGCTCTAGAATCTCTTAAAAGCACTTCCCCTTTAATATAATAGGTTTTACTATCCTCCATTTTATTCTTATCCTGTTGCGCAAACACAAAAACAGAAGTAAAAAAGAATAGTATGTATATCAGTTGTTTCATTTGTTTAAAACTAGCTCAAAAATTTCTATAAACTTACGTACTTTATTATTAACAAATAATACTTTACTTTAAAATAAAGTCCTTTTCCAATCGAATTTAAATACTTCACTTGAGTAAAACACTACTTCCCTAACTCAGCCGATACGTTCCCTCATTTTAGGTTTTAGTTAACAATGATCCTAAATAACTTTGTATGAAACCTAAATGGAATAATGTTATGAAAAATTTAAAAACAATTGGATTGAGCATCCTATTACTTTGTAGTCTTTCTTGTAAAGCTGATACTAAAACAGAAACGAATAATTTAACCATTTTAGAAACTACCTCTACCTCAATTGAAAAAAGCACCATCAAAGTAGCATTGTTGTTGGATACTAGTAATAGTATGGATGGGCTTATTGATCAGGCAAGAGCTCAATTATGGGAGGTTGTTAATGAACTCTCCTATGCAAGATGCGAAACAGACAGACCAAATTTAAAAATTGCCTTATATGAATATGGTAATGATCGCCTTTCAAGCACCAATGGATATATCAGACAAGTGAGCGCATTTACAAATGACCTTGACTATATTTCTGAAAAATTATTTTCATTGACTACCAATGGCGGAAATGAATATTGCGGACAAGTAATACAAACTTCAGTTAACGAATTAGATTGGGGTACTAATGAAAGTGATTTAAAGTTAATTTTTATTGCCGGAAACGAACCTTTTACACAAGGCCCCGTAAATTACATGACAGCAAGTACTAACGCAAAAAAAAACCAAATCAACATCAATACTATTTATTGTGGTGATTATAATGATGGCATTGCAAGTATGTGGCAGCAAGGAGCTCAGTTGAGTAATGGTGATTATATGGCTATCAATCATAATCAACAAACTGTACATATCCCTTCTCCATACGATGACTATATATTACAACTGAATATCAAACTAAATAAAACCTATATTCCGTACGGAAAACAAGGGAGAAAAAAAGTAGCTTCTCAGTCTGTACAAGATACTAATGCATCCAAATACGGAAAAGCTAATGAAGTAAGTAGAACAGTTAGTAAAAGTTCTTCTTTTTATAAAAACAGCTCATGGGATTTGATAGATGCCGAAACTGAACAGGAAGACTTTAAATATACCGAAATTGACAAAAAGTTATTACCAAAGGAATTACAACAAAAAACAAATAAGGAATTAGAAATCTACGTATCAAAAAAGAAAGAAGAACGAATTAATATTCAGAAAAAAATACAAGAAGAAAATAGCAAACGAAAAAAATACATTGCTACAGAAAAAAAGAAAAGCAATATTACCAATCATTTAGAAAACGCTATGTTAAAAGCTATTAAAAAACAAGGGGGACAAAAAAACTACCACTGGAAGAAATAAATATTTAAACTCTTATAAACTAAAAAAGCTCGCAAATTGCGAGCTTTTTTAGTTTATATCTTGTCTTCCTAGTTAATACCAGGACAGTTACAATCGTATTTCTCTGGTCTACAATTTATGTTAATCCCTAGAGTGATTTGGTGAAAACCACCATCAACCAATTTTATATTACCTGTTTGGTGTGAGTATGTGTACCCAAACATATATTTATCATAATTCATTCCGATAAACGGAGTAATGTATTGCAATTTTTGTCCCTCACCTGAACCAGATGCTGTGTAGTACTCAGCACCATCTAAACTTCTTCTGTATGACAATCCTCCCCATACTCTACCAAAATCCATTTTCTTGTATACTTTCGCATTTACATCAAACTGAGTTTCTTTCGTTTGAGAAATATGTTGAAACAATATTGAAGGCTCTATAGACCAATCACTGTTTATACTTGAAAAAACATATCCCATTGAAATTAAAAAACGTTGCAAGTTTGCGCTCTCAGCAACGGTATATAATTTTCTACCAGTACCCATTAAATTTTTAATGGTCAAATGCGCATAAAAATCTAATAAATGATATGATGCACCAAAATCAACATTATAATATGTACTCGATATTCTATCATTTGAATTTGCTGAAGGGTCTGTTTGTCCAAATGGACCATTAGAATTCCATTCTAAATCCCATGTACTCTGGTCTAATTTACTTTGAATCAGCCCTACACTTAAACCAAAAGAAACTTGATTTAAATCAATTGTATTTCTTCCCAACATAATATGGTGAGCGTACGTTAAATAGGCTCCCGTTTGTGAATGATACCCATTTTTATCACTAAATAAAATAATCCCTCCTGCAGAAGGTGCTACATCATCAAACCTAGTATTATAACTAGCTGTCATTAACGCTGGGGCATCTTCTTGTCCAAACCACTGTTGACGTCCGGTTACTCTAAGCTTACTACAGTTAGAAGCACCAGCCATTGATGGGTGAATTAAATATAAATTATCGGTTAAATAATCAGAATACGTTGGTATCCCTTCTTGTGCGTTAGCTCCAAGAAAGGCAAACAATGCTATGAAAATATAAATGTTCTTTGTCATATTTTAATTTCGTTAATATCTATATCGTTTGGACCCGCATAGATAATTGCAAAAAATTCAGGTAAAATTGATAATTTTCAAATATAAAAAAAAATCAAGGAGTATACCTATAAAAACATTTATTTATATTTAAACCTTGCTTTTAAAGTATAATTAATACTGACCAAGCCAAAGTAATTCAGTACTTTTGCATAAAAATTTTCTTTATGGAAGCGCATAATATTACTATAATACATACTTCTTCTCCAAATATTGTAAAGTTTGAATCCAATCAGTTTCTTACTGAGCATCAAAATTTTGAATTTAATAATATTGATGATGCTAGTAACTCACAACTTGCTAGAGAACTTTTCTATTTGCCTTTTGTCAAAAAAGTGTACATCTCTGGGAATTTTGTTGCTATTGAAAAATACAACATTGTTGAGTGGTCTGAAATTGAAACTGACCTTGCTGAACAAATTCAAGATTTTTTAAATACTGGAAAAAAGGCTGTCGATAATGATGTAGCCTCAAAAAAAGTTGCGGTAACTGTTTATGCGGAAAGTACTCCAAACCCTAACGCAATGAAATTTGTAGCTAACAAAAAATTAGTGGATACTATTTTTGAGTTTAAAAATATTGATGATGCAAAAATATCACCCTTAGCAACAAAATTGTTTCATTTCCCATTTGTAAAAGAAATTTTTATTGATGAAAATTATGTATCAATAAACAAATACGATTTAGCAGAATGGAATGATATTGCAAATGAATTACGTGAAGAAATTAGAAATTTTATTGCAGAAGGAAACACCATAGTAGATACTACTGTTGAAAAACCTACTAAAGAAGTAGCTCCTGAAATAAATTTAAACATTGACGAACTTGACGATGTATCTACCGAAATAGTCAATGTATTAAACGAATATATTAAACCTGCAGTAGCAAGTGACGGAGGGAACATTATGTTTCAATCCTATGATGAAAAAACTCAAGAAGTAAAGGTTATTTTACAAGGAGCTTGTAGTGGCTGTCCATCATCTACAATGACATTAAAAAGCGGTATAGAAGCTACTTTAAAGGAAATGATTCCTGGAAAAATTAGTTCCGTTATTGCTTTAAATGGTTAAATAACTGAAGGTAAAACTAAAGATTATTACATATAATATAAAAGCACTCATAAGCGTAAAGCAATGAGTGCTTTTTTTATGCCTTAATTTCATTAACTTTGAGTTATGAGACACTTAATAGCTCCACTACTACTTATTTTAATCTTTATCAGTTGCAAAGGACAAAATAACGATACCATGACCAATACACACCAATTTACTAATGAGTTAAGTAATGAAACAAGTCCATATTTATTACAGCACGCTCACAATCCTGTAAACTGGAAGCCTTGGGGCGAAAAAGCCTTAGAGCAAGCTAAAAAAGAAAACAAGCTTATTATTATTAGTATCGGATATTCGGCATGTCATTGGTGCCACGTAATGGAAGAAGAAAGTTTTGAAAACACAGCTGTTGCCAAGGTAATGAATGATCATTTTATTACTATTAAAGTAGATAGAGAGGAACGACCTGATGTTGATCAGGTTTACATGAGCGCTATTCAATTAATTACTGGTAGAGGTGGTTGGCCATTAAACGTAATTGCATTACCCGACGGAAGACCAGTTTGGGGTGGTACATATTTCAGGAAAAATGATTGGATTTCTGCATTAACACAATTGCAAAAACAGTTTCAAAACAACCCTCAAAAATTCATTTCCTATGCCGACAACCTAGAACAAGGAATTGTTTCCTCGGATTTAGTAGCTAAAAACCCTAATACTATTTCTTTTAAAACAGAAGACATTACCCCTATAGTTGACCAGTGGAAAAAATCGTTTGATCATAAATTTGGAGGTACTAAAAGGGCTCCCAAATTTATGCTTCCCAACAATTACGCTTTTCTATTAAAGTATGCTCATTTACAAAATGACGCAGAACTTTTAAAATATGTAAACCTAACTTTAACAAAAATGGCTTACGGAGGTGTTTTTGACCATATTGACGGTGGATTTTCCAGGTATTCTACCGATATCCGATGGCATATTCCACACTTTGAAAAAATGCTGTATGACAATGGTCAACTAGTTAGTCTGTATTCACAAGCATACAAGCTTACCAAAAACGAATTATACAAAACAACCATACAAAGAACCCTGAGTTTTATTGAACAAGAATTATATCATAAAAAAGGGTACTTCTACTCATCCTTAGACGCTGACAGTTATAATCATTTAGGAGAAAAAGAAGAAGGTGCTTTTTATATATGGACAAAAGAGGAGCTAAAAACAACCCTTAAAGAAGATTATAAACTATTTGCTGATTACTATAATGTTAATGAATATGGATCTTGGGAAAAAAGCAACTATGTATTAACAAGAAAAGATAGTGACAAAAAAATAGGAAAGAAATTTAATCTCTCAATCCCTCAATTACATGCTACCATCAATAAATCTATTATAGCATTACACAATATAAGAGAACAACGCAAAAAACCTTCATTAGACGACAAAACACTTACTTCATGGAACGCCCTAATGTTAACAGGGTATCTTGATGCTTATGAGGCTTTAAATGATGAAAAATATTTAAAGATCGCACTAAAAAACGGAACGTTTATTTCTGATAATTTATTTAAAAATGACGGAGGGTTGTTTCATAATTTTAAAAACGGGAAAAGAACCATTAATGGCTATCTTGAAGATTATGCAAACGTTGTAGAAGCGTTTATAAAATTATATGAAAATACGTTAGATCCTAAATGGCTATTTAGCGCTAAAAACTTGACAGATTATTGTTTTACTCATTTTTATAACACCGAGAATAATTTATTTTATTTCACTTCAGATGAAGACCCTAAATTAGTAGTTAGAAATACAGAATATCGTGATAATGTCATTCCTGCTAGCAATTCCATCATGGCAAAAAATTTATTCTTATTGAGTATTCATTTTAACAACAAAAGATATGCTGAAGTTTCTAAAAAAATGCTTCACAATATACTTCCACAAATAAACAACTATGGATCAGGATATTCTAATTGGCTAGACGTATACCTAATGAACTCAGAAAAGTTTCAAGAAATTGTGATAACAGGTGACACAGCCATATCAAAAATAAATGCTTTAAAAAAACATTATTTACCTAACACCCTTTTTGCAGGATACGACTCATCGATGAAAAAGGACGCTTCAGCGAAAGAACTTCCTTTGTTAGAATACAGAATAATTCCTAAAAAAACATACATTTACATTTGTGAAAATTCGGTTTGTCAATTACCTATAGAAAACATTGAACAAGCACTAACTTTAATTAAAAAATAAAATGCAATCAAAGGAATTAGAAAACGCTCAAAACGAAGCAAGTATCTGGATAGAAAAAGGAATTAACTTTGTAAGTGAGTTTGGCCCAAAAATAATCGGAGCAATACTTATTTGGATTATCGGATCATGGATAATCAAAAAAACATTAAAACAGACTAATAAACTAATGGACAAAAGAGGCTATGAAAAAAGCCTTCAGAAATTTCTATTAAACCTATTAAGTTGGACTCTGAAAATTGTACTAGTAGTGACGATTTTAGGAGCATTAGGTATAGAGACAACTTCTTTTGCTGCTATTTTAGCATCTGCTGGATTAGCAATTGGATTAGCACTACAAGGATCGCTAGCTAATTTTGCTGGTGGTGTTTTAATTATGATCTTCAAACCTTTTAAAATTGGTGATTTAATTGAAGCCCAAGGTGAATTAGGAGTTGTAAAGGAAATAGAAATATTTACCACAAAAATAAACAGTCCTCAAAACAAGGAGATAATCATTCCTAATGGGACATTATCCAACGGAAATATCACTAACTATTCTTCAGAAGGACAACTAAGAGTTGATTTAACTATTGGTATTGGTTATGATGAGGATATTAAAAAAGCAAAAGCGGTTTTACTAAAAGTATTAACCGATAATCCACAGGTTTTAAGTGCCCCTGCACCAAGCGTTAATGTTTCTGAATTGGCTGATAGTTCCGTAAATTTTGCAGTAAGGCCATGGGCAACAACAGCTGATTACTGGGATGTTTACTTCGGAACCTTAGAAAAATGTAAAATAGCTCTTGATGAAGCAGGTATAGAAATACCTTACCCACATTCTGTTGAAATACGAAAACAAGGCTAATTACATAAGAGTTCTCAAAATATTTCAAACTATAAATTATACAAGTTCGGCTTTATAAAAGTAAAAAAGACTATCTCAAAAAGATAGTCTTTTTTCTTTTCCAATAGCCTATTAATTATACCAACTACTCAACTTAAAAGCCACGTCTTAAACGTGCGGAAAACATTCCTTTACCTAGTGATAATGATTTATCTTTTCTTTCATACTCTAATCCAAAGTCAGGCTCATACGTAGTATTTCCAATAGTAAATAAATCTACTTCTGCTCCTAGAAACCAGTTTTCACAAACATTTATGTTTAACCCCAGGTATACTCCAGCTGAATAACCATCAAATTTTGTTTCAAAACCACTGTTGTCTTCGGTTCCTGTAAAATAATTTGCTTTTATTCCAGTTACCAGTTGAGTGTCTCCATGTGTAGAAATAGGACATAGTTTTTCTGCTTTTAAGCCTCCCATGAAGGCATTACTATTAAAACTCATAAAATCGCTACTTTTATAAAGTACTTCCGCACCGGCATAGATAGGTTTCTCACCAATACTGCATATTTTACGACGGTATTCCGCCCCTACACACCAATCAGTATTATCAAAATCATTTGATAAATTAACACCACCGATTAAACCTATGGTGTTTTTAGGATATTCTTTTAGAACATCTTCTTTATTAGTTTTTGGAGTATCTTCTTGAACTTGTGCACTCCCTATTAAAAAGCTACTTAAAAAAAGGCTTAGCAACAATACTGTCATTCTTTTTCTTGTTTTCATAATAAAAAATTTAGGTGATTTTAATTATTCTTTAGAATTGGATAATTAAAGGGGGACTATTGGCGTGAAACCTTTGTGTGTGGGAAATTAGCTAAGAATTTTTGATTAAAATTTTCAGCATTATTTTTATTGTTTCTATTCTCTTTTAACTTGATCATACCTATATATTACTATAGTTTTTAAATCAATCACTTTTGGGGAAACACTTAATTTGGGGAGGGTAGCTTCTAAATTAAACCTATATAAAGATACAACTATTATTGATAAACTAAAAACAAACGTACTGACTACAAGTATTTTACACATCTCAAATACTTAACCATACAACTATTTTCTTGGTAACAATTAGTCTATTAAATCTTAAAAAAGACTTTTAAACAATGAAATTCAAATTAGAAAGTTATCTTTAAATTTTCTTTTTAGCAGGTGTTACTAAAAAATCTTTTAAGTAGTACGGCTCAAAATATGCTACATCTTCAAAATCATTTTTTTCAAACTTAGCGTAAGCCAATTCGCTCATTTCCTTTGCAGAAGGCAAAGTGTCAACAAAAACAGCATTTTCATGCTGAATTACTTCTTGTGTTTTCTCCGTCTTATTCCCAATAAAAACAACTTTATCTTTTGCTAAAAACTCAGAAAAAGAAACTGAATCTAATATTTCCGCTTTAATTTCTCGTACACTTTTATACTCAGCATCAAATACTTTTGTATAAGCTTCCATTCGTCTTGCGTCAATCATTGAAACTATAAAACCACTTTCTACAGCTACTTGATGCGCTAACACCTGTAGGGTTTCTAGAGCAAGTAAAGGAATATTTAACGCAAAACACAAGCCTTTTGCTGTAGATACTCCAATACGCAAGCCCGTATAGGAACCAGGACCTTTACTGACTGCTACGGCGTGTAAATCTGAATACAATAGATTCACTGACGCCAGTGTTTCTTTAATAAAAACATGCAAATTTTCAGCATGAGAATAGCCATCGCTAATTTCTTTAACAGCAATAGTTTTCCCATTTTTTGAGATTGCTACAGAACAGTTTGTTGTTGATGTTTCTATTTGTAAAATGTAGGACACAGCTATTGAATTTATAGCAAAATTCGACAATTCTAATGAAATTACATCATCTGAAATAAAAAAACTACTGTTAGTACTTTCTAATGAAAACACCTACAGTAGTTTTTTATTACTTTAGCATTACCTTACTAGTCTATCAATGATTTACCTGCATAAAAATCTAATACTTTAGTTTTAAACACAAAATCATACTTTGCGTTTATTAGAGAAGCTTCTGCATTCACTAATTTGTTTCTTGCCTGATCTAAATCAAAAGAATTCATTGCACCAATATTATAACGCTCTTGAGCATTTTCAAATGATAATTTTTGCGCAACTAATGATTTATCACTCGCTTGATATGTTTTTAAAGCTGCTCTTGCATCTGTAAATGCTCTTTCAATATTTGATTGAAGCGTTAATTTTGCTTGATCTAAATTTAACTGAGCAACTTCTTCTTGAATTTTAGATTTTGCAACTGCTGTTTTGTTTTGAAATCTAGAAAAAATTGGGATATCTAAACTTAATGAAATTGAATGCGATTTAAAATCATCTAATTGAACAAAGAACGCAGGGTTATTTATATATTCTAAATCAGAAAAACTTGCTCCTGTACTATACCTATATCCAAGACTCAATGAAGGATAATATCCTGATTTTGATATCTCAGTTCCTAATTTAGCTGTTTCTGTTCTTTTTTCAGCACTTTTAATTTCATTCCTATTTTCTACGGCGAAATTGAAAATAGATTCGCTATTTTCATACAATAATTGTTCTGAAGGTGAACCAACATCTATTGTTGACACTTTAAAACCTTCTGAAGGCAATTGTAATAATTGAGCTAAGGTTAATTGAGCTAAGGCTAAGTTATTTTCAGCCGCAATTACTCTTTGCTCGTCATTTGCCAAATTAGCCTCAACATCTAACATATTACCCTTAGGCTGTACCCCTGCATCAACTAATTCTTTTACTCTTTCCAATTGCTTCTCACTAAAAAAGAACTGAGATTCAGCTACAGCTAAATTCTCTTTATTAAACAATATGTTTAAATAAGAATTCACCACATTTAAAGATATGTCATCTTTAATTCTAGCAAGTTCTAATTCACTTGTAGCTAAATTTAATTTTGCTTGTTTGTATAAATTCAATGTTCTAAATCCATTAAATATATTTTGCGAAACATTACCATTAAAACTAGTATTGTGTGTTGTCTGTGACACTCTATTATTTGTTGCAAAATCTAATGTAGAACCAATACTTAATGATTGTGAAGCTCCAGCGCTAATCGATGGCAAAAACTGCCCTCTTGACGCTATAACCTCTTGACTATTAGTTTGATTAGATAATTCTGCTTGCTTTATAGAAATATTATTTTCTATTGCGTAGTTTACACATTCTTGTAATGTCCATTTCTTTTCTTGAGCAAAAGATAATGATGTAATTACTATGGTTAAACCTAATATGATTTTTTTCATTTGTTCTGACTTTAAATTAATCGTTATCTTCCTCTTCATCATTATTGTCTTTAGATGCTTTGTTCCAAACTTTAATCTCATCCCCATCTTTTAATCCTTCTAAAATCTCTACATTGATACCGTCAGATATCCCTAACTTCACATCTACTTTTTCAAATTTCTGATCACCTGTTGCCACTTCTACAAATGGTTTTTCAGTAATTCTATTAAACTGTAATAATGATTCTTTTATAGAAAAAACAGAATCTTTCTTTTCTAGTTCAATTTCAGCATTTGCGCTATAACCAGCTCTTACATAAGTATCCTTATCTATTGTTACATCGGCTTTTATAGTGAACTGTACTGCTCCAGCTTCTTCTTTTCCTTTAGGTGCAACAAAAGTTAGCTTAGCAGGGAATTCTTTATCTTCAATTGCCCCAAGCTTAATCATAATTTCTCTACCTTCATTTAGTTTCCCTACTTCTGCCTCATCTACCTTTCCTTCAAATATCATTTTACTCATATCGGCAATAGTAGCAATTGTTGTACCTGCATTAAAGGTGTTACTTTCAATAACTTGATTTCCTTCACGTACGGGGATTTCTAATATAGTACCCGATATTTGAGCTATAATATTGGTATTAGCAGCACTTCCTTGACCTGACGCACTTCCTTTTTTAATTATTTGGTAATCCGTTTGACTTTGACTCAAACTTTGTCTTGCTTGATTATAAGCTAATTCACTATTTTCAAAATCCTGCTTAGAAATCACTCCTTTTTCGAACAATGTTTTGTTACGATCATACAGCGTTTTAGAATTATCAAAAGACAATTTTGCTGATCGCACTCTACTTTGAGAGCTTGCTAAGTTTTGTGCATTTGGCACAACTCTAATTCGTGCTATTAAATCGCCTTTTTTAACCACATCACCTTCTTCAACTAATATTTCAGAAACAATACCAGAAATTTGAGGCTTCAATTCCACTTCTTCTTCTGGGTTTACCTTTCCTGTAGCAACTGTTTTAGTTGCAATACTTGCTTTAAAGGGTTGCTCTGTTTTATACTCTTTAGCATCTTTCGAGTTTTTATCGGCAAAAAACTTCATGACTACTGCTAACAAAATTATTGCTATTCCTACTAAGGATATTTTAAGTACTTTATTCATTACTCTAAATTTTATAAATTCTTTTTTTAATTGACTCTATTATTTAACTTCTATTTTCTATTCTTCCCTTAAGGCATCTATTGGCTTAACGCTTGTTGCTTTATGTGCAGGTATTAAACCTATCAGTGTTCCTAAAACAATTAATATCCCTAATGCCAACCATACTATTGGAATAGACACAGATGCATTAACTAATGTAGCATCCTCTCCTTGACCAAAGGCAGCATCAATTGCCATTAAAATTAAACCTCCTGAAATTATCCCCATTAAACCGGCAACGAGTGTTAACAATACTGCTTCCATTACAATTTGTCGCTTAATTTCAAATGGAGTAGCTCCCAATGCTCTACGCACACCTATTTCTTTGGTTCTTTCCTTTACCGTTATTAATAAAATATTCCCAATAGCAAATACTCCTGCAATTAAAGTTGCTATACCTACAAACCAGGTTAAAAATTGCATTCCAGTTAAAAAGCCTGTGAACTTTTTAAATTCTTTACCTAAATTAAAACTACCAAAGGCACGTTTGTCTTTCGGATGTACCTTATTTAAGTTTTTAAGCAATAGTTTTGCGTCTAATTCTATTTGTTTAATATCAAACTCAGGCCTACCTGTTATCATCATCCACCCAATATTTTCCCCTTGATTATAAATTTGTTGAAAAGTGGTGAACGGGATATGCAAATCTGATGAAGGCCCTCCCATCATACTTGCTTCATAAATACCTGCTACTTTAAAATTGATGCCATTTATTTGAATAAATTGTCCTATTGCATCTTCATCTTTTTCAAAAAGTTGTTTATATGCATCTTCGGAAATTATGGTAATCTTCTTTTTTTCATCAATATCATTTTGATTAATGAATCTACCATGCACCATTTTTTTCTTCTGCACTTTATCTAAAAGAGGATAATCTCCATTAACGCTAAAATTACCTGACTGAAACCCTTTAATAACTACTGCTCCATTTTGATTTCTAGGCACTACAAACTCAATACCTTCAACTTCTCTTTCAATAGCTTTTGCGTCCTGCAAAGTTAGCCTAACTCTTTTTCCATCTTGAAACCCTTTAAATGGTTTGCTTGTTGTTTGCCCCCATATAAATACACTATTTGTTGCAAAATCACCAAAAAGTCTATTAAAAGAGTTTTCCATACCTCTTGCTGCTCCTAGCAAACCTATAAGCAACAAAATACCCCACCAAACCCCTATCATGGTAACGGCAGTCCTAAATTTATTCTTGCGAAGACTATCATATATTTCTTGCCAAGAATCTCTATCTACTAAAAATCTAAACATACTATTCGTCTCTAAGTGCTACAATTGGTTTTATGCTTGCTGCTCGTTTTGCTGGGACATATCCCGCAATAGCACCTGCAATTATTAAGGCTATAGTGGCTCCAATAATCAAGCCTGTATCAACATTTGGATTGGTGATGAAGTATTCTTCTAAAACCCCCCAATAACTTAACAACTCAAGTACACCCATTCCTATCAATAATCCAAAATACCCTGCTAAAGACGTTATTAAAACTGATTCTAGCATAATCATGGTGATTATAGATTTTGGAGTCGCTCCAAGCGCTTTTCTAACACCTAATTCTTTAGTTCGTTCTTTTACGACAAAAATCATAATGTTAGCAATACCAACAATACCTGCAATCAAAGTTCCCATTCCTATTACCAAAACCAATATCCCAAGTACCGTAGTCATTTGATTAACTCCTTTCGAAGCTTCAGCCATATTCCTTACTCGAACCGCTCGTTGATCTTTTGGTGATACGTTAAAACGTTCTTTTAGTTTTTTAGTTAATAAATTACTAAAGGAAAGTGCTTCATCAAAATCCATTACTGGGTTATAGGTAAGGTTTATCTGATCTACATAATCATTATTACCATAAATCTTTTGAGCAGTAGTTATAGGCATGTATATCATACGCTCTTCATTATCGCCCCCATCATCTCTATATACTCCTACTATCTTATACTGAATTCCTCCTAAGTTTAGGTATTTACCTAAAGCTATCGTTTTAGTAAACAGGTCCTCTTCTACTAACCTACCGATAACCACAACTTTAGAACTTTCTTGCAAATCTTTAGCTGAAATATATCTTCCTTCATACACCAGTGTTTTCTCTAAATACTGATGATCCGGATGTACAGCCCTAATAGAATATGAGCTTTTTTCATTTTTATATGATGCGGATAAGTTTTTATATACACGTGAAGTAATATACTGTACTTTATCTCCAAAGTCCTCTTTTAAATAATCGTAATCTTCATTTTTAAACTGAATATCTCTTCCTGCCTTAAAACCTTTATATGGCTTAGTTGTTTTCCCAGGTCTAATAAATATCGAGTTTTGAGCATCATCTTTAAAAAAACTATTAAAAGTATTCTCTAAACCATTAGCTATACCAAATAGCAATGTAAATAGTAAAATTGCAAAAGATACCGTAAATCCAGAAAGTAAACTTCTCAGTTTATTTTTACTGATACTCTGGAATATTTCGCGCCACAAATCTAAATCAAACATACTGAGAAGCTCTTACTTGATTTACAAATTCATCTTCCATTATAACACCATCTTTTAAACGCACTATTCGTTTACACATGTTGGCAATATCTTCTTCATGGGTTACAATAAGTATGGTTTTTCCTTCGTCGTTCAGCTCTTGAATAAAATCCATTATTTCATATGATGTTGTAGTATCCAAAGCCCCTGTAGGCTCATCTGCCAACAATAATTTTGGCTGGGCAGCTAAAGCTCTGGCAATTGCCACACGTTGTTTCTGACCACCTGACAGCTCATTAGGCAAATGTGTTGCCCAATCTTTCAATCCCACTTTTCCTAAATGAAACATTGCTTTTTCTTGGCGTTCTTTACGTCCCATTCCTTGATAATATAGCGGTAAAGAAACATTCTCTAGTGCATTTTTATATGTAATAAGATTGAAGGACTGGAAAATAAAACCTAAGAATTTATTTCGATATAAAGCAGCCTTCTTCTCATTCAAGTTTTTAATAGGTACATCATCCAAAATATATTCTCCTTCGTCTGCTTCATCAAGCATTCCTATAATATTTAACAAGGTAGACTTCCCAGAACCTGAAGACCCCATAATGGCCACTAATTCACCTGCTTGAACAGACAAATCAATTCCTTTTAATACATGTAAAGAATCTTTACCAATTGGGTAAGACTTGTGTAGTTTTTTAATTTCTAACATTTGATTGATGTATTGGTTAATTACTAACAAAAAAAATCATTCTGATAAGAGAAAGATTAAGTGGTTTTGTTATTAATTTACCTATAAGACTATTGTATTTTAAATTTGTTACAATTGAAATGTGAAAAAGATGTTAAAATTTTGATATCAAGCTGAAGAATCTTGAAGTTTTTTGTAGTATTCAATCCATTCTCTTCAGTTTAATTTTACCTCCAAGAAGAAAAACTACTAAGATAAATTTTCAAAAAAAACATTAAATATTTCACAAAAAAAGGCGACTAAAACATACTTATTAAGCTGTTCTAGTCGCCCTGAAATATATACTCCTAAGCAATATTTATTCAGGTTACTAATTTTGTTTATTAATTCGCCCTATTTCTGTTACTCTATTATTTACTAAGGTTACATAGTCTACCAAATACTTAGGGATTTTTTGTGTATTCAAATCAATAAACCAATACCTATGTACCAAACCTTGTTTGTATTCTAAATAAATACCTCCGTTATCTGTTGCATTAGGAGCTCCATAAGTGGTTAATTTAGAATTTAGCAACTCTGATGGAAAATCAGACACTAAATCATATATTTTAACACTTTCAGAACCATTAAAGTTTACAAACTTACCTTGATAAGAACTTCCAGACTGTGGATTATTATCTAAGGTATCTTCTAGCAATGTAAGATCAAATAGTTTAAATATTTCAACACAAGCATTCCCTTGACATTTTCCATAATAACGACCAAAAGTTAAAACTAAACCCCTTTCTAAAGGTGAGTTTTGCACCTGATCAACTTCCTCTTGTTCTTCTTCATCTACTTCATCTCCATCTAAACCTGGATCTGGAATTCTACTTTGTAACTCAGATTCCGTTGGGCTAACTAATACATCTTCATCAACTGAACAAGAATTAAACATCAAAAAAGCGAGTAGTAGCGTGAGGGTAATTTTTAATTTTTTCATAACACATGTTTTTAGTTCATAAATAATTGAAGCAACATGTACAACAACCCAAAAAAACACCAACTATTATTTATAGTTATTATATACATGATGAAAAATTTTTTTGGAGAGGGGCAGTAAAGGGCGGGGAACTCAGAGTGTAAAGATACAAAATAAACACCTAATAAGCTACGTGTCAGCTACTTAAATAAATGTTAAATTAAGACTCAATAATCACGGAACTCAAAAAACCAGATTGATTATAACAATGCTATTGATGTTTATTTTTTGTTTTCTTTTGAAAACTTCTGTAAATAAAAAAACCAACAACAGCAATTAATATATATGGTACTGCCATTAAATACACTATTCCATCATTAACGCTTTCTGCTAATGAATTATCATCCATACTCTCTAATTGAGCTCTACACATAGCACATTGAGCTTTCATCGGAAAAGAGAAAAGAAGGAAGAAAAAAGAAAAAAGATAATTTTTCATACTAAACATAATAAGGAGATATCATAATATATACTACTACTCCTGTAATAGCTACGTACAACCAAAGAGGGAATGTTATTTTCGCAATTTTCTTATGCTTGTCAAATCGTTGTGCTAGTGCTTTTACATAGGTAACTAACACTAAGGGTATTACTGCAATTGACAACACTATATGTGTCAAAAGAAGAAAATAATACATGTATTTAACAACTCCTTCTCCACCAAATTTTGTTGATTCAGACGTCATGTGATAGCCTATGTACAATACCAAAAAACAAACTGATAAAGCAATAGCTAACTTCATTAAGCGCTCATGAGCAACTCTATTTCCTTTTTTAATCATTACTACCGCAGCAACCAACACAATAGCTGTAAAGCCATTTATTGTAGCGTAAATAGGTGGCAGAAATGTTAGTGGTTCCACATATTCTTTTAAGTTTACTTTGAATAACGCCGCAACTGCTAATGGGATAACTATTGATAATATCCAAATCCATTTATTGTACTTCTGCTCGGTAGCGTTTTGTGTGTTCATTTTTTTACTATTTTAAATAAGACATGCTTAATAATAGATTGCCACATGTTGATGAAAAATCAACATTCGCAATTACATATTACTAAAACTACTCTTTTAATAATTTTATTATATCTTGCTTCAATTCCGTTAATTGATGGTGTGAGGTATCTATAACTTCTCCTAATTCATCTTTACTAGTTTCAGTAATTCCACGATAACATAAAATTGGATTTCCAAACTCATCCTTTCTTGAACGAATAAAACCATTTTTATCTACCAAGGCAAACATTCCTGAATGTTCAAATCCACCAGGAGCTTTATCCTCCATTGCGGCATACAAATTAAACCCCTTGTTGGCTAGCTCCATAATTTTTTCATGTTCACCTGTAAGCATTTGCCAGTTCTTTGATTTTATTCCATGATCAACCATATACTCTTTTAATACAGATGGAGTATCATGTACAGGGTTAATCGTAAAAGACGCAATTGCAAAATTGTCTAAATCTCCAAAAGCATCTTCTATTTGCAACATACTTTGTGTCATGATTGGACAAATTGTTGGGCATGTAGTAAAAAAGAATTCTACTACATATACTTTATCTTCAAAAAAGGAATTTCCTAATGCTATACTATCATGATTCCTAAAATTGAAATCAGGAACTTTATTAAACTTTACTAAGCCAGAATCCATGTCAGTTGATTGCACTCCTTTTTTCACTTTATTTAATCGATTCGCATCAATTATGGTATCATTCGAAATACGATCAATTATTTTTGGAATAGCAAAAATTCCAAAAACTAAAATGATAAACGTTATTCCAATATATGATTTATTATTCTTCATCTTTTTGATTGATTTTTAAAAATGAATCCCTTCTGTTAATTGTGTAATTACTTTTTAACGCTGCATTATACTCAAACAACAACACTGTAACATCATTATCCATTTTTTTATGCAAAATCGAAACTGCAGTTGCATCATAGCCATTATAGGACTTAAGTTCTTTATCGTCCGCACAACGTAAACTTTGTTCTTTATCTATAATAAAAACATAATTAGTTCCTAAATTCTCATCTAAGGATTGAGTTAATTTTAACGAGCTATACACCTCTTCAATAGCTCCTGTAGTACCAAATGCAAACTGCCACTTATTTATTTCAGCATAACGAGAAAGCTCCAAAATAATTTCTTCTACTTGTGATTCTGTACCTACTGGAAGTAACATTAACATTTGAAAGTCTTCATCAGAACTATGAATTCCTTTGTAGATTTCTTCATGTAAATTATAAACATTAATTTTTCTGTCCGTCAAATCTGATCCCAAAAAACCCAAAACTGTAAGTTTATCTTTTAACTGAACTTGCTCTCCTTTAAGATTTTTAAAAGCTGAAACTTCTTTTACATTTTTGGAAACTATTGGTAATGCAGAAAAGTTATAAACCCCTGTTGCAAAGAAAAGATATATAATTATCGGGCAAATAAACAAAAGCCCTAGTATGATGTTTTTTTTATTCAAAATAAATATTTTTAATCCCACATGTGGGTTTAATTTCTTCAAGACGTATCTCGTATGAAAATGGTATTGATTTATTCACACTTCCTATACTCTAAAAAAAGGAAGTTTCTTTAGATTGCAAAAATAAAAAAGACGGTTATAATAACCGTCTTTTTTATTTATTAACTATGCATTCATCTACTAAAAATCTCTAGTAACAAATGATGATGTCATAATTTCATATATATAACCACCTTCTATTAAAACAATAAAAGAAAGGTATAATATCAAGAATACTCCTGTCCAAACTACAGATCGTCTGAACCATTTTGGTTCTCCATCCATGTGCATAAATGCCCAAGTAATGTAATATGCTTTATATACTGTTAAGATAATGAAAATCCAGTTTAAAATTTTCATTCCTACTATTCTATTCTGAACTAATGAATCAGGCTTGATAAGTCCTAAAACAACTTCAAAAATTGTTACTGCAGATAATAACCAAAACACCATCCATATTTTGCTGATGTTATTTTTTGGTTTTAATAGTCCGAAAAAGAAAGGTTGTACTTCTTGTGCCATTGCTATGCTTTTAAAAATCGTTATCTATTTTATAATGCTATATCGTAATCAAATTATACTAAGTAGAAGAAAGTAAATACGAATACCCAAACTAAATCTACAAAGTGCCAGTAAAGACCAACTTTCTCTACCATTTCATATTGTCCTCTTTTTTCATATGTACCTAATACTACATTGATAAAAATGATAATATTTATTAAGATACCAGTAAGTACGTGAAATCCGTGAAAACCTGTAATAAAGAAAAAGAAATCAGCGAATAATGGGTGCCCATATTCATTCTCTTTTAAGTTAGCTCCTTCAACAGAACGAACACCTCTTTTTAATGCTTCAACAGATTCTACTCTGCTTAAAACAGTTTTTTCTCCTTCTTCAGTTAATTGTTGCGTTCTAACTCTTAAATTAGGGTTAGCGGCAAATGAACTAACAACATCTTTCATAGCGTAAGGAGGCAAATCTGCTTCATTCACATTCCATAAACCATTACTAGCTTCATGATGAACTCTATCAGTAGCAGAGGCCACTACAAAAGTATTCATAGGAACCCTATGTCCATCAGCATCGGTAAACTGTAATAATTTCCCTGATTTTGTTGTAACTGCTCCGTACCCACCAGCTATGAAGTTTTTCCACTCCCATGCTTGAGATCCAACGAATATTATACCACCAATAATAGTCAAGAACATATAAGTGATTACTTTGTTCTTTTTCATATGATGACCTGCATCAACTGCTAATACCATTGTTACAGAAGAAGCAATTAATATAAATGTCATTAATGCAACATATAACATTGGCGCATCTACCCCATGTAAAAAAGGAAAGTGATTAAACACTTCATCGGCAATTGGCCATTCCTCTATAAACTTAAATCTAGAAAATCCGTAAGCAACAATGAAACCAGAGAATGTTAAGGCATCAGACAATATGAAAAACCACATCATCATTTTACCATAACTAATCCCGAAAGGCTTTCCGAAACCTTTACTTGTATCATGTCCAGAATTTACAGCTACTGTAGCTCCCATACTATTTATTGAATTATTGAATTATAAAATTTTCTTAAAAAAAACAAAAATAAGTATTTTTATTATCTAACGAAATAGAAAAACAAAAACAAATACACCCATAGAAAATCTAAAAAGTGCCAAAACATTACACCAAGCTCTAATCCAAGTGTTTGCCCGTTACTGTAACGTTGTTTATAATGGTTATAAATTATAATACTCAGAACTATTATACCTGAAAACAAGTGCACTAAATGCAATGAAAATAAGATATACATAAACGAAATAACCACATTACTTGTTGGCCCAGTAAAGTTATAACCTAATTCAGACACCATGTATGAAAAACCTTGCCACTGTAATACAACAAAAGCTAAACCCAAAATTAAAGAACTTACTAGCAACATCATACCTTGCTTTCCCAATCCCCTTTCAATAGCTTTTTTTGCAAAATGAATAGTAATACTACTAATTACTATAACTATAGTGCTCCAAAGTAACATTGGAGGCAACTCATAACCCTTCAACCAGTCTGGCCTTGAACTACTTACCACATAAGCACTGGTTAAACCAGCAAAAGTCATAGTCATGCTTATCATTGCAAACCATAACATAGTTTTTTTTGCCCTTCCGATTTTCTCTTGTTCTGTACCGTGCGTTAAATCCATAATTATTTATTGTAAAAATTTATCTACTATATACACTATTTGCAACAAGGTAATATAAGATACACTTGCCAACATTAATTGTCGTGCTGTTTTTGAATCCATCCGTTTGTACAACAAAATTGCATAATACAACATCCCTAAGCCCAGCACAAAAACAATAACAGCTGCTACTATTGACAATTTCAACTCTCCGGTAAATCCAAATACTGGAATAATAGATGCTAAAATTGTCCAAACGGTATACATAATTATCTGTGAAGCTGTTGCTTTATCCTTCTTTCCAGTAGGCAACATAAAAAAACCTGCCTTTTCATAGTCATCATACAAAAACCAGCCAATAGCCCAAAAATGTGGGAACTGCCACAAAAACTGCATTAAAAACAAGGTTCCTGGTTCTATCCCAAACTCATTCGTAGCTGCTACCCAACCCAACATAAATGGAATAGCTCCTGGAAACGCTCCTACAAAAACAGCTAAGGGTGTTTTTGTTTTCATTGGCGTGTACAAACTTACATACATAAATATGGAAATTGCACCAAACATGGCTGTTTTAGGGTTTATTAAATACAATACCACCAAACCAATTATGGTCAGTGCGGTTGCTATTACAAAAACCGCTTTTACAGAAATGGAACCTGAAGGAATAGGCCTGTTTTTAGTCCTATCCATTAATTTATCTAAGTCTTTTTCTATTATTTGATTGTAAGCATTAGATGCTCCTACCATACAATAACCACCTATAGCTAACATTGTAAGCACCACAAAATCAACTTCTCTTCCAACAGCTATCAGATACCCTGCAACTGAAGAAAAGACCACACTAATCGCTAAACGATGTTTTGTGATGGCTTTAAAATCTTGAAACAGACTTTGATTAGTATTATTTTGTATTGTTGTACTCAATTTATTTTCTTAAAAATTGATTGCAAAATTACAGTTTTTTATTGAATTTAGACAACTGTCTATTTATAACTTTTCAAAACTGTTTGTATTACCAAATCAGGGAGCTGGACAAAAATATTGTTATCAGCAAGAGTCAGGTTAATAGTCAGAATAGTTATTAAACAAATCCGTTCTTAACCCAATATTAAACCACGTAGTATTTTCCTCATATGGAGTTGTTGAAATTTCCTTAGAGAAACTACGTTGCGTTATATTAACAAATGCCTTTAAATTTGTTGAAGGATTCACCAAATACCCTGCTTGTATATCGGCAATAAAGACATTAGCTTTATTTCCTTGCAACAGAGAAATTCCATTATCCGATGGTCTTAAATCGTAGCTCACAAAAATATCTCCACCATAACTTACTCCATCTCCTTTATCCAAACCTCGTTGTCCGTAAATTAATTTTGCCATCCCATACCATCGTTTATAGTTGTAATGGGCAATACCAATAAACTCTCTGAAATTTGCCCCCCATAAATGCGCCATCGATTGATTGTTGTGTCCATAGTTTAGCAACAACTCATCATGCGAATATGTATAAGGTCGAACTTGGTTATACTCGGCTTGTAATAATAAATTTTTCACTTTAAAAGCATTGTAATATTTGGCTCCTAATTGGAAACCTAGCTTGTTTTTCCAACTTTGTTCACTTCCAAACATATCTTTTGTTGAAAACTCATCAATAATCAACTGCCCGTAAATATTAGCTTTACTTGATAATTTATATTTCCCGCTTATCCCTATTAAAGCATTACCTGCTCTTGACCCAGAAGAAAACTCTATTGCTCTATAAAATATAATCGGATTCAAATAATTAACATCAAAACCTCTATTATTGTTATTTGCCCATAATACAGATTCAAAGAAACCAACATTTAACTTTTTAGACACATTCCAACTCAAAAAGTGAGTTGCCATATACTTACTCCCAAATGCACCATCAACAGTTGCTTCCGGACGCACATCTTTTAACCACATCCATGTATTGGTATATTTTACTTTCCAGAAGGAAGTATTTAACTTCAAAAAAGGATGCGGACTTGCAGCGTCACTCACAAACAAAGAGCGATATCCATCACCAATAAAGTTTTTACCATGTCCAAACTGTGCTGTAAACATTTTACTGGCACGATAGGAAAGATATCCTTCAGCAATTGGATAATCGTAAGCATCCGAACTGAATTCTTTTGCTATTCCTCTTCCAGGAATAATTGCAGGGTTACCCCCATCAGGCTTTATACTTTCTGCATAGTTATTTATATAGTCAGCAAAACGACCTTGGCTTTCAAAAATACTTGCCGAAAAACTTAAATTTTCTCCTAAACCACCTTGAACATTTAATGCTCTGGTATTATTATAGGTATGTGAAATTTCACTCTGCGCATCCTTTCCTAATTGTAAGTCGACAGCAACATCAGCCGTAAACCAGTAATCCTCTCCTTCAAAAGCGATTAAGTGTTCGTTCCAAAACTTTCTTCCCAACCATGTTTTTTTATCTTTTTGTAGTGAAGATATATTTGCTTCAAAATCATAATATTTTGAAACATCTGCGTAACTATATGGTTTTGCAGCGGTGTGTGAATTTGTTCCTAACACATTAACATTATAATCAAACTTTGCATAGTTTTGATGTGTGAATGGTATATTTAATCCAGTTTTATATTGTTTAGTATTCCCTCCTCCTAAGTTCACAATGCTATCATATTCCATGGCAGCTGCTTCTAACTTATTCCTTGGCACCTTAGTATCTTTTGTATCTACTTTTGACCTAACCCATTCAAGTGAAGGTACCAAAACCTGCATAGCGTATTGCGTATATACGGGTTTCCCATCAAAAGTAGCTGCTGTTATAACTGGGAATTCTCCAAAAACTTTTTCTACCTCTTCTTTTAATTCGGCATAAGCAGCATTTGCAAAAATCACCTTAAAAGCACCTTCTTTGGTTACTTCAAACAAGATGTCCATTCTCCCTTTATAATTGTCTTTTATAACTACTTCTGGCACTTTAAATGCAGCAGAAAACGTATTCTGAACATTTTGTTTAAAGCATTCAGGTAGTTCTGAAATTTGAGTCATTTCACATGCAGGAAAAACAGGGTACTTTTCATAATTGTTAACTGTTTGAGATTGAACCGAAATCCCACTAAATAACAATACTATAAAGGATAAATATTTCATGTACATAAGTTTGATTTGCGAAAATACAACAAATACTTTTCATGCTGTTTTTGCTCACAAAAAAATCCTGTTTACAATAAACAGGACTTTATTTATTACTAAATAATATATTTTAAAATCGACAATAATTATACACCAACTACTCCACTTTAAACACAACAGGTAATGCATAGGTAACACTTACATTTTTAAAACCTTGTTTAGCTGGTTTCATTTTAGGCAACGATCTCACTACTTTAATTACTTCTTTTTGTAATTCAGGGTGCGGTGCTCGTGCTTTAACATTTACTACTTCTCCTTTTGTATTTATGATAAAGGTCACTAAAACTTTTTGTCTTCCTTTTATCCCATATTCAATTGCAATACCCGTATCAAACTCTTTAATAACATGTTTCTTTATATTCTTGGACATACATTCAATCTGCTTCTTTTTCTCTGAAAATTTTTCACAACCAGGGTAAACTGGCATATCGCTAACTAATGAAATTGGAATTAGCTCTACCTCTTCTTCTACTACCACCACCTTTATATCAACAACACGAGGAGCTCTTTCCACTATTATTGATGAATCATAAATAACCGTAGGCAACACATTTTCATCATCTTCAACCATTTTAATAGTTGTTAATTCCTGTACACGAACCCTTTGAATCTCCTCTAATAGCTCTTCAGGGATTTCCTTTTCAACAATAAAATCAGGAGGGACAATATTCGCATCGGAAGACACCTCAATAATCGGCTTACCAATTAGCACTTCCTTTTTTTCGAATTTCATTTGAAACAAGCCAAATACAATAACCAAAACTACCACTAAACCCATTTGAAAATAGAGCCCATTATTCCTTGAAACATTTGACAAATGTTTCTTTTCTCTTAGTGAAAGCTTTATTTTTTTGGCAGCTTTCTCAATTTTTTTAATATGCTGTTTCATAATACAGTGTTATAATTAAACAAACACTTCTACTTAACTTGCTTCAAATAATAGCGGTATCACACCTCTTTATTCAGGAAACTTAATACACAGTAAAAAAGCACAATAAACATACCAAAAAAAACAACGGATAACCTTCTACATAAATTAACCAACTTATAATGAGGTTAAAAAAATGAGCCATAATAACCTAATTACATTTGGTCATAAAAAAACCTGCTTAAAAACAGGTTTTTTTAACTCTCAATATCCAACACAATCAGTCAACCTGAAATATTATAGGCAAGGCATAAGTAACGCTTACATTCCTACCATCATGTTTTGCTGGTGTCATTTTCGGTAATAAATTAACAGCTTTTATAGCTTCCTTTATCAACTCAGGATGCTTAGCCATAGCCTTAACGTCAACCACCTTTCCACTTTTATCAATAGTAAAGGTAACAGCTATTCGCTGTCTTCCATTTAAGTTGTTTTCTGCCGCTACATCTGTTTGAAATTTTTTATTCACAAACAAACCTATTCTTTTAGAAAAACATTCGAATTGCTTTTTCTTATCTTTAAACTTCTCACAACCTGGAAAAATCGGCAATATTTTTACAACACCAATCGGCATTTTATCCACAACCACAGGCTCTTCTATCACATTAATATCATCAATCCTTGGCGAATCATTCAAAATAACAGGAGGTGCACTAACAACATCCGGCAATTCTGGATCATCATTCTCAATAATTTTAGGATTCTCTAAAGTAGTTGGTTGTGTTTTTACTGGTTGCTTCTCTACTTTTTTCTGAATGTTCTCTTCAATAATATAATCAACAGGGGCAAGGTTTAACACCTCACCAATATCAACTGGCAGACTATCAATTACCGGAGTACTTGTAACAAACCTCAATTGAAATACTCCAAAAACAATAAACAATGTTGCAATTAGTCCAATTTGAAAATAGAGTCCGTTGTTTTTTCGTAAATTTGCTTGATGCTTCTTTTCTCTTAAAGAGAGT
>Ga0209291_1000783_pt1 | contig 29994 bp, 29 predicted proteins | sample GOMGulsemesocosm_FD_184633 | JGI IMG/M metagenome (GOLD analysis project Ga0209291, IMG submission 184633) | Methane-oxidizing microbial communities from mesocosms in the Gulf of Mexico - GOM9B Gulf of Mexico (SPAdes) (version 2) | ecosystem: Environmental > Aquatic > Marine > Cold seeps...
CATAAAACAGAACCAGTTACAATACCAAAAGAATATATGCCGATGTTAATTAACCATATAAGCAAAGCTGATAATTCAGACTATTTGTTTTCAGCAAATAACTATGCAACAGGTTCAGAACAATTAACCCCTAAAAGGATTAGTGACGAATGGAGCAGAATGAGGAAAAATATGAACTTTAGTAATATTTATCAATTTTACTCTTTAAAGGATAGCGGAATTACAGAATTATTAAATTCAGGCATTCCAGCAATAAAAGTTAGAGATCAAGCCCGACATCATGATTTAAAAATTACTGAAGGATACACAGCTAGAAATAAAGGAGCAGATGAAACAATACGTAACATTTCCTTTAATTTTTAAAAAAACAAAAAAAAGGAAGGATTTTCGTGCATTTTGTGTAATAGTGTAATTTTTACACGTAAACATGTTGATAATAAAGGGTTTACAGAGTTACATTTCACGTTACACTTAGCATTACACTTTTATATCGTGTATAATATCTCTATAAAAAGAGAATTGTTATTAAAACAAATAAAAAAAGGAAGGATTTTAACCTATTTTGTGTAATAGTGTAATTTCTACACCTAAACACCTTGGTAATAAAGAGCTTACAGAGTTACATTTCACATTACACTTTTAAATCATGGTGTAATTTTTACTTTAAAAGTGTAATAATTGGTAACTGCAGGTTGATTGTTGGCGCTATTGTTCCAGCCAACAATGACCAACACAAGCCAACAGTTACCAACAAAGCACTGTTGGTAAAACACTAAACCCCATATAAACAAGAGGGTTACTCATATACATAATACTGTTGGTTACTGTTGGTTATTTTTTTTAAATCATAAAAATACTGTTGCATTTCTTTAATTTTATCATAAAAAACTCTTATCGAGGAGTAAATACTTGTAATCGTTTAATTTTATTTAATTACTTATAAACGTTTAAAAATGGATGAAAACCATCTAACCCTTTAAATTAAAGGCTTGTCGTTCTATGATTTTGTTTTTTTGTATCTTCACGGCATAATAAGGATATACGCAATGGTGCGTTTATCTACTTGTTGTGCGTAATTAAAAACAAACGATAATGAGAACACCTTTTAAGGTATTAATTTTACTCTTTCTTGCTATTTTTAGCACGAAATCTTTTTCACAGAAAATAGTTGAATATTACGAACCAGTAAAAAATGATAGCCTAAGAGTCGGAATAGGAGAAAACGATTTTTTGCCTTATATTCAAAAAGGTTACACACTAATGCTTCCTAGAAATAAGGAAATTAAAGGTATACTCATTTTCCTCGAAGATTCGAAGTATGACAATAAGAACAGAAGCTCACAGCAGATGTATACTCAAGTATCGGAAAAAAACTTTGCAGTATTATCAGTTTCAACCGAAATCCCTCTTGACTTTTATTTTTCTAAATCATCTATGATTTCTACACATAAACTAATTCGAGAAGTCTTTTACAAACATAATTTACCAAATGATAACATTTTCTTTTTAGGAGCAAGTTTAGTTGGACATAGAGCGATGCGTTATATTAAATTTATGAAAGAGAGCAATTACGAATTTCAACTCAACATAAAGGGTATTGTCATTTGTAACTTTACGTTAGACTTTACAAGAAAATGGTATCAACATAGAAGAGATATAAGGATCAACCGAATTAATCTTTGGGAGCCAAAATTCACGAATTATATGTTGGAAACCTATTTAAAAGGTACACCCCAAACAAATCCAGAGAGCTATTATAATTTCTCATCTTACAGTTACTTTGATAAAAAGAATAGAAATATTAAGGTTTATAAAGATTATGCTGTTAGAGCATATGTAGAACCAGCAATAAAATACAAGCTAAAAAATCAACTAAGAACTTTATACGAGAATAATGCAACAGATATCGTTGGATTTTTGGCTGAACTGGAATTAGCTGGAAGTGAGAATACTGAATTAATTGTATTACAACCAGAAGATAATAAATCACAAAAAAAGAATACTCAGTCAACTTGGAATGCAATAAATAAAGACGAACTTATGACTTGGATTCAAAAGCAGACGGAAAAATAACTACGCACAACAAAGTGTATAGTTAATTGCTATTTCTTGCTAAACCAAAGGTAAGTGATTTTTTATAAAGTTAGTGTTTAACTGAAAAAATTGTACATTTAAACACGCAACAAACCATACACCGAACGTTGTAAATCATTTTATCTCTAAATAAAAATATAAAGTTCTTTTATTATGAATATTCTAAAAATATTATTAATCTTCTCATTATTGATTGTTTTTTCTTGTAAAGATCAAGATGATGTTCTGAGAGATAGTTTTCCTTCAGAAACTAATTTTACGAACAATTTTGGAGAAGAGATTACTAGAAATTTCTTTGGAGAAATAAAAGACATTAATAACAATCCAATACCAAATGTTGTTGTAACAATTGGTAATAGTTCTACAGAAACTGACGAAAATGGCTTTTTCATAATTAATAGTGCAATTGTTAATAAACAGTTTGCTTATATCAGAGCCAAAAAAACTGGATATATTAATGGGTCGAGAAGTTTAATCCCTACAAATGGTATAAATAGAGTTACTATTATGTTATTAGTTGACTTATCAACTCAAACCATAAATAGCAATTCAGTTATTACAATTAACACATCCAATGGAGCCTCGGTTACTTTGCCTGGAAATTACATTACTGATAACGGAGATAGCTATACTGGAAACATTGATGTTGTCATGCATTATATTGACCCTGTAGATCAATATTCTAATTCTCAAATGCCAGGTATGTTATATGCAGAAAACACAAATGGGGATGCCCAATATTTACAAAGCTTTGGTATGCTAAGTATTAATTTAAAAGGGGAAAATGACGAAATTTTAAACCTTGCTCCAGGAAGTACCGCTGAACTAAAAATACCTGTAAATGAAAATATAATTAATAATGCACCTCCTACCATCCCTCTATGGTATTTTAATGAAACTAAAGGATACTGGATAGAAGAAGGAGAGGCTATTTTAGTTGACAATTCATATAAGGGAATAGTATCCCATTTCACTGTTTGGAATGCCGACGAACCAACTGACTCTACCAGTGTATGTTTAACAATTTATGATGAAACTGAGAATCCTTTATCAAATTTAAATATTATTATATCTAGCTCTGCTTACGGATCAACTTATGGAACAACAAATGAGTTAGGAGAATTTTGTGGCATCTTTCCTTCTGATGAAAATTTTGAGCTCATCGTTTATGATAATAATTATAACACTGATAATGGAATTTGTTATAACTATAATTTACTAAATTCCTCTATTGGCCCATTTAATGGGAATGACAACAAAATTGAATTTGTCATTCCTGATAATTCTGAAATAATATATGAAACCGTAACAGGAATTCTAAGCGATTGCGATGGCAACCCTACAAATGGTTATTTTCAAATAACATATAATGGAGAAACGAATACTATTCCTGTTATTAATGGTGGTTATGAAATTACAATTCCTACCTGTAATCTAAATAGAAATTTTATTTTAGAAGCATATAATATTGAATCTTTTAATACTACTGGAGAAATAAGTTACACCTTTACTACACCAGAAACATTCGTTGGTAATTTACTAGCTTGCAACTCAATAGATGAATTTATTACTTACCAAGTTAACGACTATCCTCCTATAACTCGCTATGGTAATTTTTACACTGAAGACTCAACTTCTAACCTGAACTTTTTGTGGTTCACTATAAATGGCCCTCAATTTAACATTAATCTTTCTTCTATTCCTGAAATTGGTATTGACAATAGTATTTATCAGCTAGGATTCTGGGATGAAAATGGTAATTCATGTGGCGCTGATGCTCTATATGAAGCAGCGGTTAATATTTCGGCGGCTGCTGATATTGGCGATTATATAGATGCAACCTTTAGTGCTACTTATTATGACACTGGGACAAATGAAATAAGTAATGTAAATGGTGTTATTCATGTTATCAGAACGCCTGAATAAGTCAAATTAAAATATAAATGAAGTTGCCAATAAAAATAATGCTTTACAACAACACCTATAAATAATACGGGTTTTGGTGTATGATTCGCGACGTAAGTGTATATTTACATTATCACCAAATCTTTTAATTTGGCTTTTATAAAACGACAAAATTAAAAACAAAACAAAAAGCTCATGGCTTGTGTCGACACGAAAATCCGCTGATTTTCTGCACCGTACTATTCATAGCTAAACGTTGTGCGTCAGCAAAAAAAAACAGCAACATATGAAAGTAACAGTCTGTCAATTGAATAATGATACTGAACAATTAAAAAAAGATTGGGGAGAACTAGTATCACACTGCTATTTGAATAATAGTGAATTAATTCTCTTACCAGAAATGCCTTTTTATCCTTGGTTTGCAAATCAGACCTCAATTAGTGAATCAGAAAAAAATAATGCTATTAATGCACACGAAGAATGGATAAAGCGATTTGATGAACTTGGAGATGCTATAGTTGCTTATTCTAAACCTGAGATTAAGCAAGGGAAGTTTTTAAATACTGCCTACATTTGGACTAGAAAGAATGGTCATATAAAAGTGCATACTAAATACTTTTTTCCGGAAGAAGAAGGATTTTATGAAGAGACTTGGTTTGACAGAGAACCAAAGAATTTTGAAATAATTGAAGTTAACGGTATAAAGATTGGCTTTTTGCTTTGTACGGAAATCTGGTTTACCCAATACACTAGAAAATATGGGTTGGATGGAATAGATTTCTTATTATCTCCCAGAGCAACAGCAAAATCTTCGGTAGACCAATGGCTTCGTTGTGGGCAAACATCTGCAGTTATTGGAGGTTGTTACAGCTTAAGTTCTAATCGTGTAGGTGTAGGAGAAAGTAATTTTTTTTGGGGTGGAACAGGATGGATATCTCAACCTGGGGATGGTGAATTATTAGGAATAACTTCTAATGAGACACCTTTTTTGACACTTGAATTAGATTTGTTAAAAACAAAATCAGCAAAAGAAGAATATCCTATTTATGTAAAAGAATAAGAAAGAACTGAAAAATATGAATTGGCTAGAAAAGCCGAACGCACAACAATGACTATAATTAATACGGGGTTTGGTGCTTAACCCAAAGTTTAGAGATTTAACGAAGTCCGCCAAATCTTTTGATTTGGCTTTAGAACAAAAAAGGTAAAACAAAATAAAAAGTTTTGGCTAAGTGCTTAATCGGAAATTAATTACTTTTAATTCCCGTACTAATCATAGCCGAGACGTTATGCACAATCAAAAAAGATGAGATTACTTTATACAACATTCCTTATTTTAATCATTTTTAGCTCTTGTCAATCTCAAGGCAATAAAGTTGATAATACTCAACCAATGTTTGGCGGAGTTGAAAAAAGCGAAGAACACAAAAAAATAGACAAAGACTTTATTCAGGAATGTATGAATAAGTATGGCTCTATTGAAAGTTCTGTAAGCACTCATATCGACCACGCTTGGAGATATTATTACAATAACGATTTAGAAACGGCTATGAAAAGGTTTAACCAAGCTTGGTTACTCAACCCTGAATATTCGGACTCTTATTTTGGTTTTGCGTCCCTATTAGAAACTAAAGGGCTTTACACAGAAGCTAATCATTATTACAAGATTGGAATTGAAAAAGATACCAAAAATGATAGAGCCGTAAAATGCTTTCAAAGAATTGCTGACTGTAAAGAACAATTAAACGACATTAAAGGAACAATTAGCGCTTATAACAAAATCGCAAACTTGGACTCAAATAATTCCTTCGCATTTAAAAAAATCGGATACTTTCAAATGCAATCTGGTAATGCTAATGAAGCAATAAAAGCTTATGGAAAAGCAATAGAACTTGACCCAAAAGACGCTATGACCTATAACAATAGAGCTTATTTGTATCAAACGCTCAAAAACTACGAATCTGCAATTAAGGATTATTCAAAGGCGATTAAACTAAACCCTAAATACATAAGCGCATTAGTAAACAGAGGAATTACAGAAATGCAAATAAATCAATACAAAGAAGCAAAAGCAGACTTTAAACAATGTGTTACTCTTGACCCGAAAGCCGGTGAATTAAGAAGATTTTTAGGACTTGCTAAACTAAAATTAAATGAGGTTTCTGAAGCTTGTGTCGACTTTAGAATAGCTCTTAAACTCGGGGATAAAAGCGTTAATGACCTGATAAAGGAAAGTTGTGAAAAATAAAAAAAGTGCATAACAACACCTATAAATAATACGGGCTCGGCTTGTAAAATCGAAAGCTTGTGTATATTTACAATCAACGCCAAATCTTTTAATTTGGTGTTTAAGAACAAAAAAATTAAAATCAAAACTTAAAAGCTCATGGCTTGTGTCGACACGAAAATCCGCGGATTTTCTGCCCCGCACTATTCATAGCTAAACGTTACCACACATTTGAATAAATTATATTACATATTATTCCTTATGCTGATTTTAAGTTGCCAAAAACAGGTGACTGAAGTTAAATATTATCCTTTTGACCGACCATTCAATAAAGAAAAAGCTGAGATAATTGAGTTAGAAACTACACCATTAAATTTTAAAGAAATTACAAATAAAATTGGACCTTATTTTGATGAGAGATTTGGGAATTTAGTTGTCGAATTTGAGGATGGTAAAATTAATAAGCGAATTATACCTTACGTTTATGATAGTGGACTAATAAAACGTAAAAATATACTTAAAATAAAAACTGACTCTATACTTATTGATGACGGTTATCCTATAAGTGAATTAAAAAGTTTAATGAAAAGGCATTATTTAAATAAAAATAAAATCCCTTATTACTCAGATTCACCTCAGAAAGCATATGTTGAAATTTCTATTGACGCTAGTAAAAACGGAAGGGAATTAAAAGAACTTTTGTCTAAGTTAACATATACATTTGACGAAATAAAGACAGAAATTAAAGACTCTATTAAGTTAGTGATTTTCTTTAATAATTTTAGACAAATCCCACCTCCTCCTCCGCCTCCTAAAAAATTGGACATCATATTTAACGAAGATTAAAAAACGTGTGGTAACACCATATAAAATGCATGCTTACTCCTTTCCTATTTCAAAACTAAACGTATATTTACATATGGATTCCCTGCCGGGAATCCTGTCGGCCGACTTACGTCGCACGACACTTTATATAAACGTTGTAGAGCATTAAATAATATCATGGATTTTAACGATTTAATCTTAAGAATAAAACTATTATATGAAGCTACTGGCGCATATATTAATTTTAATAAAGTAAAACCTCCTGTTGTAAAAGAAGAAACTAGTGTTGACCTAAACGGAAATAAGACACTAACTGTTACTATTGGTGGTGGTGATATCTCAGATGAAGAAATATTAAGAGGACATATCGAAATAAATAAAATTATTGACAATATTGCTAACCTAAAAGATAATTTGAAAAAATCTATTGAATTATCTGGTAAACCAAAAAAAATAGTTGAAGACGAAATAAATAGTTCATTACATCTTTGTTTAATAACTGATTTAGATAATCAAATAAAACATGGTTATCCATTAAACCGTAAAAGGAGCAACAAAGACCCTCAAATTAAAAATATAAGGCATGAAATGATGCTCCCTTCGGGAATAGGTTGGTCAAATATGATGAGTGACTCAAGAACTGTTTTAGAAGCAGATATAACTGATAGCTTAGGGGAGTTTATTTGTAGTTTTAGAGAACTAATTGAAAATGCATTAACGAAATGGGAAGATTTTATAATATTAAACTTACCTAATAAATCTTCTGATATTATTGCAAAAAGAGAGAGAAAAAAAGCAGAAGAAAATGAATTTCAAGAACTAACGAAATTAGAAAAAGTTGTTAACGAAATAGTCTCGAATGATGACAACTGGATTGAGATAGATTTTGGCAAAGTAAATTTTGGTATGTTTCTACGTGTATTTAAAAAAGATTATAAAACAAAAATTTTTGAAGGTATAAGTCTTTCAGATTTAATTCAGGAAGAAGAAGATGACTACATCATAGTTAAAAACGTTTTTTTAACTAAGTTTAGTAGAAAACTTAAGTTAAAAGAATACAAATGGAAAATTTTAATGCCTCAAAAACAAAAGGAACTTGAACAAGTTAATGATTTTTATTTGAGACTTGAAAATAAAAACGCTCAACAACAACACCTATAAATAATACGGATTTCGGTGTTTAAAACTAAAGCTTGTGTATATTTACAATTATCGCCAAATCTTTTAATTTGGCTTTTTTAAAACGACAAAACTAAAAACAAAATCTAAAAGCTTATGGCTTGTGCCGACACGAAAATCCGCGGATTATCTGCCCCGTACTATTCATAGCTAAACGTTACCAGTAATATAAAAATGACCAAAGAATTAAAACAATACGAAAAGTCAATTAAGAAAAAACATAGCTTTAATTGGACGCCTAAGTTTGAAGAGGAAATTAGAACCGATTTAAATAAAACTGTTATAATTCCAATTGTAGTTAAAACTTTTGAAAAGTTAGGATGGGATTTGATTTACCAAGAAGAAACAATTGCCGAAGCTAAACGAAAAGGTGACTGGAATCGTTGGACTGAAAAAATCGCAGTTTCTTTTGACTTTGGTAAATTGACCATTAAAAGTCTCTCTCTTGGAAACGAAATGTGGGACAATGGACGAAATTCAAAAAGAGTAAAATTATTTATTCACGCATTTCAAGAAATAGAAAAAGAATTTGACCGAGAAACTTTAGCTGAATTAGAAAAGGAAGTAGAGAAAACAAATAATTGGGATGATTATGAAATACCTAACAATTTGCCTCAACCCAAAATTAGAAAAGAACCTCAAATTTGGATTCCAATTGTTGGAGGTTTAATTACTTCTCTTTTATTAGGTTTTATTGTCGCATTTCTTTCTGTAAAAGGAATATATATAATTGGACTTTTTGAAGTTGGTGTCGCAATAGTAATGGGATTTATGCTAAAGCAGTTTATTAAGTTAAGTAACTACACTTTTTATGACTACTTACATTATCTGTTAATTGGAATGATATTGATAACTTATATTTCAAATCAATTTTTTCAATATCAAATAATATTAAATGAAAACAACTTTCAACCTTTTAGTTTTTTGGAATTTATACAAGCTAGATTTGAAGCTGGAATAACAATTAAAAAACTAAATACTGGATGGATAGGATTATTAATCAGTTGGGTTTTACAATTAGTAATCACCTATTTTATTGGGATTTTAAGACTTTCTTCAAGTCTAATATCTTATTCACTTGAAAGAGTACCAATGGAAGTTGTTGATTTTGCTTATTATCACTTTGTAAAGGAAAAAACAGAGGATCAAGTTAGGGATGAACTATCAAAAATGGGGTGGAATGAAAAACAAGATCAAGAAGAAGTTTTTGAATCAATTGGAGCTATGCAAGGAGCCACTGAAATGAACCGAATGGAATAAAACACAACTGGTAACAACACCTATAAATAATACGGTTTTCGGTGCTTGAAATTCAAAGTCTGTGTATATTTACAATACCGCCAAATCTTTTAATTTGGTATTAATAACTGACAAAATAAAAACAAAACAAAAAAGCTTATGGCTTGTGTCGACACGAAAATCCGCGAATTTTCTGCACCGTACTATTCATAGCTAAACGTTACCTACAATCAGGACAAAAAAATCACTGAATTGAATAATTCAAAAAAATACTAACTGAGAAAAAGACTCATTGACAAAAGGAATTTTAATGTCACGCTAGATATATCAACTAAGCCCATTTACACGTCCAATCGACTTCTTATTACAAAAAACGTTTAGGCCATTATTGATTTATGACAACGTTCTACTATTTGTTTTTAAACTCCAATAATCTTCTTTGCGTACTCAGCATTTCCATAATTTGGCTCCAACTCAAGTGCTTTTTTATAAGCTTCTATAGCCTTTTCTTTATTCCCATTATTGAGAAAGCCTTCTCCTAAACTATCCCATAAATTACTTTCCTTAGGAAACAACATCACATTAAGTTTAAATATTGCTACAGCTTTATCTAATCGGTCTTTATTTACAAAATAGTATCCAAGATCATTTAAATAGAAAGAGTGTTTAATTTTAGTATCAAAAGTAGTTTTCATTTTCAAAGGTAGCTCATCTAAATCACCATCATATTCAACGGTATATTTCAATAGCGATGTAGATAGATCTTCAGTAATTGATCTAGGCTTATAAGATGCATCAAAGAGCATATTTTCAATATACCATGCAACATCCATAATTTGCTGTGTAAAAGCACTCGTGAAATAAATAATGGCTACATCTTCTTCAGGTAACCATATAAAATCATGAAAGAAGACACCATTCCCACCATTATGCGTTATTCTTTTTGTATTTCTAGTCGTATTAAAAATAGACCATCCATAAGCGTAATGACTATTACCATCTTCATTTTCCTTAATATATGGCCTTGTTAACTTTTCAGTGAGTCCTTTTGATAGGACTTTATTTGTTTTTAAAGCTCCGTACCATTTATACATATCCTCTAGTGTGGAATTAATACCACCATTGCCCTTTAAAGCCCAAGAAACTTTACCATCTTTACGATATCTAGCTGCCATAGAACCAATGTTAATCACATTTTCTTGATATCCTATAGCATATAAATTAGAGTCCCATTCTGGCTTAAGATAACCTGTTTGAAACATTTCCGAAGGTTTAAATAAATAGGTTTGTAAAAAAGATTCATAATCCTGACCTGAAACCAATTCAATAATTCGGCCTAAAACACTATAGCCCGAATTAGAATATTCATATTCCGATCCTGGTGTATTAATTAGATCACTATCAAACAATTCTTTAAAATAAACATCTGTAGGAATATGATCGAAATCGCCATCACCAATAATATCAATTAACCCTGCAGAATGCGTCAATAATTGATGAATAGTAATGTTTTTCTTGTCTGTTGGAAGGTCTTTAAAAAATGTACTTAATGAATCGGTAACTTTTAATTTATTTAACTCAACTAATTTTAAAATAGCAGCCGCTGTAAATTGTTTCGTTACAGATCCTACATCAAAAATAGTATTGAAAGTATTCAAAATCCCCTCTTCTTTATTAGCAAAACCATAGCCCTTATTAATAATTATTTCTCCTTCTTTAGCTACTAAAACAGTTCCAGACAAACCATTTGCTTCACTCTTAGTTAAATAAGCATCAATTTTGTCTTTTAACGCACTATTATCCTGTTGTTTTTTGCTTAATTGAGTACATCCAACCAGTGATATAAGTGTAAGAATAAATAATGAGAACTTTAATACTGTTTTTGTCATACCGAATTTTTTAAAACTGATTTTCAATGGTAACAAACATAAATCTTTTTAATCAAACTTCTGAATTTGGAATTGACTTTTAATTACGGAATATTTCTGCAGAAAAAAGAGTTTACAATATAAAAACTAAATTATTGAAATTTGGAAATAAACTGTAGGTAACACCGTGTATAAAACATAGCTAATAAATGCTAAAACAAAGGTCTATGCTCATTTAGAAAGTTCAGCCAATTTTTAATTTGGTTTTTAAGATTGATAAGATAAAAACAAAATATAAAAATTTGGCTCTGTGATTAACCCGAAATGTATTACATTTAAACACGCAACGATTTCATACACCCAACGTTAGCATACATAAAATGACCAATGAAAATTTAATTAACTTATTAGAAAAGGATAATTTAAAAACGAAGTTTCTATTTGACGAATTAGGAATGACTTGGCAGGCTAGTTTTACAAGAATGGTTGGCGGTCATAAAACTGTTTATGAATCTGCAGAACATTTTTATTTAAGTCTAATTAGAGCTGTAGAAATGGATACTAACCCAACCTATGGTTTATCTCAGTGGCAGTATAAAGCAGATTTAAAAAAATGGTGTAATGGATTAGTAATTAGTGAAATTGACGCTTCAAATTTTGAAAGCCATTTAAAGTATGAATTAAATGAGATACATGAATATAGAGAAGATTGGACTGAAAATAATGACCCAAAATTTTATCCAAAAAACATTATCAAACCAAAAAAAATAATCAAATTTTGGGAAATCAAAGAACAAATTGACCCAAGAATGCCTTTAGGACCGACATTTTGCTTTTTAGCAGAATCAATTGACTCGTATTTTTATATAGAAAACCACTATGAATCATAAAAAAACGTATGCTAACAACACCTATAAAATAATACGGGTTTTGGTGTTTAACCCAAAGGTTTCTGTACTTTTAAAATCATCGCCAAATCTTTTAATTTGGCTTTTATAAAACGACAAAATTAAAAACAAAATCTAAAAGCTCATGGCTTGTGTCGACACGAAAATCCGCGGATTTTCTGCCCCGCACTATTCATAGCTAAACGTTAGCAGTTATTTAAACTATGAATATCAAGAAAACCATATTGTTTGCTTTAATGATTATAGTAATCAATTTGCTTATCGCACATTTTTTAGCGCCTTTTGGCTTGATGTTAACCCCTGTAATTTTGATCATAATTAGTTCACTAATTTGTTTTGAAGCAAAAGACTTAAAACCCATTACTCGATCACTATTACTTGTTGCACTTATTTCTTTACATGACATTGGAATTAAACTATATTCAGGTGGTTCTCATGACAGTAAAGGACTTGGAATAGTTCACTTATTACTTTTTATTGGACTTATCCCCTCCAACATCTTACTAATAACATCCATATATCAAGACAAAAAAAACAAATGGACGGAAAAAATACTAGCTATCATAATATTCCCAATAATAGTAACTGGATACTTATATTTATTTAGCGAATTAGGCCTTGGACGACATTATTCGTATTCTTGGAATTAAAAACAACCGCTAACAACACCTATAAATAATACGGATTTTGGTGTTTAATCCGAAGGTTTATGTACATTTACAATCATCGCCAAATCTTTTAATTTGGCTTTTTTAAAACGACAAAATTAAAAACAAAATCTAAAAGCTCATGGCTTGTGTCGACACGAAAATCCGCGGATTTTCTGCCCCGCACTATTCATAGCTAAACGTTGGCGTCAATTAAAAATAATATATATGAGAAAAATTGCATTCCTAGCTTTAATACTAAGCTCAATCTACAATTACGGACAAACTGAAATAATTCCAAACCAGACATTGGAAAGACCTTTTATTGAAGTAATCGGAACAGCACGGAAAGAAGTAGTGCCTGACAAAATATCAATATCTGTCCTTTTATCTGATAAAATGATTAATAAAAAATCATACGATATAAAATCTCAAGAAATAGATTTAAAAAACACATTAACAAGGTTAGGTATTGATTTAAATAATTTATTCCTTTCTGATGCCCATTCTATAATAACTAAAAGAAAAAGGAAAGAAACTGGATTTAAAGTAACAAAAGAGTTTTTAGTTATTGTAAATAGTGCAAAATTAGCTTCTGACTTATTTAATGAGTTACATAAAATAAATATAAAAGAAGCGTCTATTTTAAAAGCTGAAAGTTCTGAGATTACAAAAATAAGAAGAGAAGTGAGGATTTCAGCAATTAAAGCAGCTAAAGAAAAAGCCGAATATTTGTTAGTTGCAATTGGAGAAGAAATAGACAAACCAATAGAAATTAGAGAACATATAAATAATCAATATAATTACACTCAAAGCAATACAATCATTACATCTTCTAGCCTAAACGATTTCGATACAGATTTTAAAAAAATTACCATTAAATATTCATATTATATCAAATATTCTTTGAAATAAAAAAAACGAAAGCACAACAACACCTATAAATAATACGGGTTTTGGTGTATAAAACCCAACGCTTGTGTATATTTACATTTATCGCCAAATCTTTTAATTTGGCTTTTATAAAACGACAAACTAAAAACAAAACCGAAAAGCTTATGGCTTGTGTCGACACGAAAATCCGCGGATTTTCTGCACCGCACTATTCATAGCGAAACGCTAGGTGTAATTACTCATAAATGACAGATAAAGAGATAAAAACCAAAGTAATTTCAAAAATAAAACTAGGAATTTCAAAACTTGATATTTATAATGAGCTAAAAGATTCAGATAATGACGAAACATTGAGAAAGATTATTTCCTCAAGACCTTCAAATGACCATCTGAAAGAATTTAAGAAAACTCATCTTTTTATTTCAATTATTTGGGGGGTTTTTATAACTCTTGAATTAATGAGCGCTACAGAATTAATATTTAATTTCGATCTTAAATATTTTGTTTCAATTATGTGCTCAATCTATATTACAATCAATATATGGAAATTTGACGGTCGTTTTTTATTACCAGGAATAATTTGGTTTCTGTTTACTATTTTCAACTTATTTCGTGAAGTATTTAAAGGCTATGAATTTGATCCTGATTTTGATCTTATTTTAAGTTTTACTATTATTTATTCTGTAATACTTCTCGTAGGCACCTACATAATGTATCATTTAAAAAAGAATGTTTTTGACTATTACAATTGGTTTCAACCAGTAATGAATGGCGAGAGTAAAAGAAAATTTGAATAAAAAACACACCTAACAAAACCTATAAATAATACGGTTTACGGTGTATAATTCGAGGTGTAAGTGTATATTTACATTATCGTCAAATCTTTTAATTTGGCTTTTTTAAAACGACAAACTAAAAACAAAATCTAAAAACTATTGGCTTGTGTCGACACGAAAATCCGCAGATTTTCTGCACCGTTAAATTCATAGCTAAACGTTGTAACCAATTTAGGAAATGATCTTCAGAATAATATTTATACTATCAATTACAATCTTTTTTTCTTGCTCTTCTACTAAAGAAGTTAGTAAAAATAAAACTTCACAAAATAAGCTCAACGGAATCACAAAAGAGTTCTATGAAAACGGAGATTTAAAAGCTGTTTGGAATTACAGAAATAATGAATTGAATGGAATCTCAAAAGCATACCAAAAAAATGGAATTTATTCTGAATGGAATTATAACGATGGGCAACTTGCAGAAGGAAAATCATATTTTAAAAGTGGCGCAATTTTTCAAGAATTTACTTTCAAAAACGGAAAAAGAAATGGAATTGCTATAAGATATTATGAAACTGGTGAAAAAGAAACAATTTGGGAATTTAAAAATGATATTCTAATAATTGGAAACGCATATTATCCTACTGGTGAAAAAAAGACAGCCTTTAGTTATAAGGACGGAACACCCGAAGGGATTTCAATGGAATACTTCAAAAGCGGGAAAAAGAAGTTTGAATGGAATTATAAAAATGGTGAATTGAGCGGAGAATCAATTGAATATTTTGAAAACGGAAACGTCAAAAGAGTTTTAAATTATTAAAAACTGGTCACAACAACACCTATAAAATAATACGGGCTTTGGTGTATAAACCCAGAGCTTGTGTATATTTAAATAGTCGCCAAACCTTTTAGTTTGGCTTTTATAAAACGACAAAATTAAAATCAAAACCTAAAAGCTCATGGCTTGTGTCGATACGAAAATCCGTGGATTTTCTACCCCCTACTATTCATAGCTAAACGTTGTACACAATTCCAATGAAACCAGAAATATATTATACAGCTTTAGACACTTATGATTCCGATTATGGAGATGAATTTAGTTGGGAAAAATATATAGAATGGTCTAAATTGACTCATGTAAAGGAATTAGTCTCACTTGATGGAATGTTAAATGGATTATCCTTTAATCCAGATTTTGACTCAAAAATTGACTGGAGTTATATAGTTACTGATGGAGAAATGATTACTCTTTTCTTCAATTCAATGGATTATGTTTTAGAAAAGGTTAAAGATTTGAAATATTTTAATTTACTAGCAGTAATTAAAGAGCCAAGTAAGAAAAAATTCAAATTAGATTCAGATTTTGAATTCGTTGGATATGATTTAATTGAAAAAAGTGGAGATATTAGCGCTTTAACCAACTGTGGAGGATTTGATGAAACGTTTTTGCCAACTGATTTAAATCAATACGGATTAATTTCAGATTTTGAAAAAGCAAAAACAATACAAGCTGAATTACCTATAAATAATCCAGAGGAGCATCACGCGGATTGCTATCTTTATGAAGTTTGGAGACACAAAAGTATCGGAAGAAAAAAAACTGCATAGAACAACATATAAAATGTATGCTCGCTCCTCTCCTATTTCAAAACTAAGCGTATATTTATTCGTGGATTCCCTGCTGGGAATCCATATCGTCCGACTACGTCGCACGACACTTTATATAAACGTTAGGCATAATTAAAAAAAAATGAGAAAATTATTCAAAATATTATTGATAATTATATTTTCAACTACACAAATGACTGCACAAAATTCTGAGGAACAATGGGACACTTATATGGCAACATATAAAGATGGAAAACCAGGTTCTACAACTTTGAGAATGGATTTATTCAATTCTACCCCTATTAAAAATTTTGATCATGTACTGGTTACTGGATTAACTTTTAAAACTTCACGAGAAGATGGATTTCCAGAGGGTGAAACTTTCAATTTATTACATAAAGTTGGTGATGAACTATTCGAAATAATACAAAAGGAAACGGAAGTAATATTTGTCGGTTCATTTATGTGCAATAACGAAAGACTAGAATATTTTTATATTAAAGAACTCAAAAATGTTGCACCAAAAATTGAAAAACTTTACAAAGACAAGTATTCTCAATATAAATTCTATCTAAACATTAAAGAAGACAAAGAGTGGACATATTATAGAGGTTTTTTATACCCAAATGAGCAAACTAGAAACTATATGGCTGACCAATCAGTTTTACGAAACTTGGAAGAAGCAGGAGACAACCTAACAAAAGCAAGACGAATTGACCATTGGCTTTATTTTTCTAAAGAAACTGAAATGAACAAATGCAAAGACGAGTTAATCAAATCAAACTTCAATATTCAAAACGCAGGAATTAATAAAGAAACAAATCTTCCTTTTGAATTACAAGTTTGGAGAATAGACAATGTAGATATTGATTCCATTTATCCTATTACTTCCAATTTGAGAATAGTAGCAAAAAAATTTAATGGAGAATATGACGGATGGGAAACCTCAATTGAAAAGGAATAAAAACTATGCCTAACAAAACCTATAAATAATACGGCTTTTGGTGTGCTAAATTGAAAGCTTGTGTATATTTACATTCAGCGCCAAATCTTTTAATTTGGCTTTTAAAACGACAAAATTAAGCCCAACAATAAAAGAATAGCTACTACCTACAGTACCAACAACATACTGTTGGTAGTAGCTAAACAAAAAATATTTTTTCTCTTATAACCTTATAAATCAGTTTCATTTAAAAAAGGAACTTCATCAACTGAGTATCCAGTCGGCAAACCATATTCAACCATATATTTTTTAACTTGCTTAGCAGATAAGTAATTCCGACTATCTCCATGTATATCACCTGAAGCTACAAGCATAACGGCTCTAATTTGTTTAGCCACTTTCCTACAGTATTTACCGTTTCCAGCATATAATGAGTTTAGTTCGCCTTTGGTTATCGATTTTGTAAAGTCATGCTTTGGCACATTGTTTGTTTCTTGGGTAGTTGACATAAAAATTAAAATTTAACTGTTAATGGTTTTAGTTTAAGACAGCAATAGTGTTGGTAGCACTGTTGCTGGTTATTGTTGGCTGTTGTTGGTAATTCTAAAAATCCTCTTTGGTATATCCTTTTGGTACACCCCAAATACCCCTAAGAGCCTTGAATTGTTCTTTTGTAAGCCTTTTTTCTTCGTCTGGAAGATTACAAGCTACTTCAAACATATATTTCCGAAGTTTTTTGGTATTCCTCCTAAAATAAAGGGTGTTTATATCTTTTAAAGTTGGGGTGCATAGTAGAAGCTCTTTTTCTTTAGCTTGTATACTGAGCGACCTATTAATAGCTTTCTCAATCATTATATACTCACTATCGTAATGCCAAGAATTTTCAGTATAATCACTATGCGTTTCCTTTAATACTCCAATTATTATTTCATTTGTGTGTTTCATTACTGTTGGTACTTTGTTGGCTCTTGTTGGTCGTTGTTGGTTAATGTTGGCAATCTAAAAACTGTTGTCGATATGCTAAAAACCCTACAAACAAAGGGATTAAGCTTACTACATGTTATTTACTGTTGGTTGTTGTTGGCTCTTGTTGGTCGTTGTTGGTAAGTGTTGGTTTACTGTTTAAATCATAAAAATATTGTTGCATCTCCTTAATTTTATCATATACCCCTATTGTTACTTTGTTGCTATCTACTGGGTATACTTGTTTCCCTATTTTTTCTGGAGCAGTATCGGTGGTTATACCTACCTTATAGCGTTCCGTTGGTGCTTCAAGTCTAATAGGGTATATTTTTATTTCATTACGAATACACCATGTTCTATGTAATTCCTCAGCGTTCATATTTAAAAAGGTAAATCGTCCGAATTAGTATTGATATTATCTTTCCCAAAATGCTCTTCACGAGCTTTTATTTGTTCTTCAGTAAAATCAACTTCTATATAAAAAACCTCTTGAGTTTTATTGTCAATAGTCATGTTTTTACGTTGCTTTCCCTCACTATTTATTGCTATTTTTTCAACAGGGTTAAACTTATGTTCTTTAAGGTCACACCATGCTTTTAAGCTCTTTTTGAACTTATTTGCATTTACTGGGTACTTACCAATAGCTTCTTTATAATTAGTGTACATATAAGGTCGGGAGGTGTATGTATTTAACTTATCCGACAACACATTGAAATAATTGTCCGCCCATTCAGAAAAATTCTCTCCAGCAACACGTAATAAATTACGTTTCACAACATTCTCCATAGGTGGTTCTATTTTTTCTTTTTGACCTAAATAAAACTGAATACATTGAGCAACAAAATTGTAAAAATCGTTCCAATCCTCTTGTGTAAAATCATCAAATAATAAGCCATCAAAATCATCTGAAACCTTTCTATGTTCTAAATATTCGCCATTCGTATTGTAATGGTAATAATCAGAAAACACAGTAAACAAAAGCCTTCGCATAGTACTACCACTCAAGTCTTTTAACTGAAAATTAGAAGTTGCTGCAATCTTTGGACTATCCACAAAAGGAAGCTCGAAGCTTGATTTAAAAAGTGGCCGAATAGTCATAGAACCAGTTACTCCAGAATAAAACATATCAAGCTTAAAAAAGATACCAGCATCGTCAATAATTATAGCATCATGTTTTTTACTTACGTCGGCCAAATTGTGCTTATCTTCCAAAACCTCCTTTTTTCGTCCCTCTAAATACTTAACTGTTTTATATACTTTTTGTACCGCATCATTCCACATTATGGATTTACCACTACCTCCATTACTATCTTCTACATCACTAATCCTATTATCCATACCAAAACAGAAATAGGAATTGTCTTTTGATTTATGACGATGTAAGAAATACCCAAAAGCATATATTTTATTAGCTAAATGCTGTTGTTGTTCCTGTTGTTGTTCTGCTGATAAATTGACTCCTTTTATATTGAATTGATTAGCCTTAAAGTATTTGTTTTTAGCTTTTAAATCGTCCTTAAATGGCTTTTCTAAATCATCCCTCCAATGTACTCGAGAGGTATTAATCATATAATTAAAAAACTTATTGTCTTTTTTCAGCACATCAATTGTACATTTTACGGGGTCTTTAGTATTTTCTTTTGGTAAAACATTTATCTTAAAATGAGGTTCTTGTATTTTTACACTATGCTCCAAAATTTTGTCCTCCCAAACCATTTTTTTAGTGCCTGAACTATCAATTTTTATAATTTCATTAGGAGTTATTTTCCAAGAGCAATTTTCAAAAAACATATGTTGACTGTCTTTTGTAGCATCTTTAAAATCAAGATCTATTGATTCTAATTGACTTAACTGTTTTTCTGACAATTTAGTCGTGTCAAATATTAAATTTCGTAATTCTGTTGGCTTGTTGGTTTGTAGTAAGAACTTATTTATATAGTCTTTCATTTCAACATGAGTAACCTTTTTAACTACATTATCAGTGATTTTTATAAAAGAAAAACCATCTTTAGCCGTTAGATCATCAATTTTATAAAAACCTTGATGTTTCAAGTAGTGAAAGGCGTGAGCGCTATTAAACTTATACTTCCAAGTGTCTTTTACTTTGTAGGAATCCCAAAATTGAAAAGGCAAAGCAGATTTAACCAGGGCATTAAATTGTGTATTAATCTGATCAGGTTCATTTTTACGATAATACTTAGTTATATAGTCTTTTGCATCTTTACAAAAATTACCTCTATCGTCTTTTAATTCCCTTAGTTTTTCGGGTAACCAAATGTGTTTTATGTCTAAAAATTTGTTACCTAATTTAACCGCTTGTTTTATTCCGGCTTCATCTATATCGGGTAAGTAACAAATATTTTTAGCATCCTTTTTTAACTCTTGATACTCTTTCCAAGTTAATTGCTCGCTTTCACTATTGAGCCAAATCACCGTAAAATCGGAGTTTAAACTAGCAACATTTAAGCCATCAGAACCACCCGAAACAACTATAACATTGTCAAGCTTAATGTCTTCATCTTTCTTTTTTTCATCGTCGTTATTGTTACGCTTATCAAGTACACGTTGTTGCACTAAATCCAACCCAAAAATGAATCGTGTTGGTTTTTTGCCAAAGAATCTAAAACGTGGAGCTTTATCTTCTTTTGAAGCAAATGGCTCATAAATTTTATGCCATGACCCATTATCAAAACCGTAAATAGGATAGTTTTCTGTTGGTCTTTTGGTTAACTGGGTTAATACACCAGTTGTTTTATGTACAAAATAAGTTACTACCTCTTCAATGTACTTGAAATTGTATTTGTTACAATCAGATTGAGTAACCTTTACACCAATGGTTTTTAATGCTTTTTCAGGAATTTCATCAGCATATATAATTTTATAATCGGTTACTTTTGCTGTTGTTGGTGCTGTTGAAAAGTCTACTATTGGTTTGTGGCTTGGTGGTGTATAATCTGCAATATTATAGTATAACGCCCATTTTTGACAAGCTTCTGAGAAATCAATCCCCTCCTCTTTCATGGTTAAATCAATAGGGTTTAGCGTTCCATTATCTCCCCAATCCTTAATACACCAAGTGTTTTGCTTTTTAGAAAACCAAAGGTTTGCCGAGGCTGTTTTATCACCATCCCTAACCTTAAAATGTCGATTAGTACCTACCACCTCGGAAGCCTTTGGAAAGTAACTTAAAATGATATCCAGTCCTTTATCAGAAACATCAAATATTTTTGATTTATCGTAAGCGTATGACATTTTTTTTGGCGTTATAGTAACCAACAATTTATATGCTGTTGGTTGTTGTTGGTAATTGTTGGTTGCTGTTGGCAAGTGTTGGTTGCAAGTAATTAAAAAACCTTTAACCCTTGTAAACAAAGGATATACCCATGTACCTAGTACTGTTGATTGTGTTGGTGGTTTTAATTGATAGCTAATTTACCAACAGTTGCTGTTGGTTACTGTTGGCAACTGTTGGTAAATACTCGTAACTGTTGGTTGTTGTTTTCTCAAGCAGTAAAGTTTTTTTAACTTCTGAAGCTATCTTATCTTTCAAAAGTTGTTTTAACTCAATTTTCAGCAAAGTTGTTTCCTTATTAATAGCATCAACTTTTTCTTTCATCATTTTTTCGAGTTTTCCTTGGACAAGATTTTCAAATTTCGATGAATTTGAGTATCTATCCGTTGATATTCTGCTTAATGAAAATGAACCTACTTGCAATAAGGTGCTGTTTGTAGTGCGTTTTACTATTAATCCTAACATAACTTTAATTGTTTAGGTGATGTTTTGAAAAACTTATCAAAATCAAAAAAAGCCTCTGAATCGTTTATAATTATTGCATCAGTTGTATATAAAATATTATTCGTTGTATAGCTCATGCCCTTAATTTTTAAATAATTCTTTACGTTCTTCTTTCTCTTTTTCCTGTTTAACCTTTAATCGCTTGTATAATTTTTCAATTTCTTTTACATGCAACTTATTGGTAGTGTGCTTAGTAAACATCGCTCTTATTGATTCATCGGAATATGGCACACTATCTGCATTAAGAAAACCACGTTTATTGAAGTACTTTAAGATTGTTTTTGCATACCCCCATCCAAAAACTTTTTTCATTGCGTTTTGCTCTGATTTTGAGAAATTATTTTTCATTATATTGCAAATTATTTTAAATCACGTTTCGTTTACAATTTGTTCACGATTCTGTCACAAATGTATAGATAATTATCTATACTATTTATATAATTATCTAAGTTTTTTATGAATCATAAAGAAAAAGTACTGCAATACCTTGATGCCAAAGGGGTTACGCCTAATAAATTTTGTGTTACTTGTGGCTTCTCTAATGGTTTTTTAGGGTCTGGAAAGTATTTTGGTACTGATAAATTGACAATTATATTAGATAATTATCAAGACTTAAGCCTAGAATGGCTATTGTTTGGTAAGGGTGAAATGTTATTGCAACAACAAGGTTTAGGAACGCTTTCAGAACCAACACAACTACAACAAGAGTTACTATCAACAAAAAGGCTACTAGAAAAAGAAGAACAACATACAGCCGATTTACGCGAACTACTTAACCTACAAAACAATAGTGAGCAAAACGCTGGTTAAGTATAGTATAAGCTACATTTTGCGCAATGCTAGACATAAAAACACAGCTAAAAAATGACATTTGTTGTTTTTAAGATATAAAATTCAATTAGAGGAATTTTGGATACTATATAAAATACTTAATTAAAAGATTTGGCGGTCTTCGTTAAATGCACGGAACTTTTGATTGAAAACCAAACCCGTATTGCGTTTAGGTTTTGTTAGCCACGGGGTTGCTCTTCATTCAGTTCAAAATATTTTTCTAACGTGTTAAAAGTAAATAAAGATTTTACAAATATATCTTCAGAAACCTTTTCATAATTATCTTCTTCTATTTCAAAATATTTAATTGCTTTTTTACAAGCCTTATTTGATTCACTAAAAGTATGAGCAATTAATCCTGAACGCAAATTTTGAAGGTTTCTTAAAAACTCAAACATATCTGGTATATGCATACCTTTTGATTCTAAAAAATTCTCAAATTTCGCAATACTCCCTTTAACATTTGAATCTAATCCTTTAACTAACTCTTTTTCATTTAATCTGTCAACTGTTAATTTTACAATAGTTAATGCTTGTTCACAAAAGGCTTTTTTATTATTAGAAGTTATTTTATGTAATGAGGTGAATAAATAGAGGTCTTTTTCTGATAGTGGTTTATATAATTTCCAACCAAATTTGTCCTCCCACTTTTTGTTAAAGCTTTTGTATTTTGATTTAAAATACAAATCAATTGTTTCAGGTTGTTCTGCCCATTGACCTTCTATCATTGTTTTATGATAAGTTCGGCTGATATTCATTCCTTCTTTTGGCGTAATATTGTACTGTTTCCAATGAAGTTGTTCCATTTCTGGAAGCAGTCTTAAATTGGTAAGAAATACTGGAATATACTCATCTACATTATTATCTATTTTTAATCTAAAAAATTTTGAACCAACGCTAAATCCGTCAACTTGATATTTGTTAGGTTCATTGTAATATTTGTTTAAAACCTCTTTTTTGAAATAGGTTACTTTAAAATGATTTCCGTCTGTTTCTCCGCAGTTTTCATAAATTAATTCTCCTTCATCATCAATTTCAATTATGAAACTTTCGTTTTTCGATTCTACAAAATCAAAATGCGATTTTTTCACCTCATTTGGTTTGATAAATACTTTGCCCATTACCCAACTTTGAGTTTTGTCGGATACATTTCTAATTAAATGACTATAAGTAAAATCACTTTCCTTTATCAGTTCGTCTTTGTGTTTAATATCCCAATCTGAAGGAATCTTTTTGAGCAATCTCATAAAGTCATAACAAACCACAAAATTCATATCTCTCATTGTGATATATTCCTTCAAATACTTGATTTTAACTTTAATCAATTTTGGTTCAATAATTAGGACTTCGTCCAATTCGCCATAATCACTTACATAATAAAACGTGCGATTCTGTTTGTCATTTCCTTTTTCGTAAAGTCGAAAATAGAGGATAAATTCTTCTGCGACATCTATATATTTTATTGATGTTTCCTGTAGTGAAAAGCTTTTGTAAAATAAAAAAGGCTCTAATCCTTCTTCGTCATTGGTTTTATATGAGTTGTTTCCATAAACAGATGGTTTTCCTTCACTCCCCTTAGAAAGTGGCCAACTGTAGCCTTCACTATACTTTTCTACCTTGTCATTTGAAATTAGACAGCAATATATTCCAACAGAATCATCAAAGTCTTTTGAGCCGTTTTCATATATTTTTAACCAACCATTTTTGATTAAGAATTTGGATTCAATCTCCTTTTTTTTGTCCTCTAAAAGGAAATAGTCTTTTTCCATTTTTTTATTAGTTCAGATTGTTTATTTCCTTGTGGCTAACGTTTCGCTATGAATAGTACGGGGCAGAAAATCAGCGGATTTTCGTGTCGACACAAGCCAAGAGCTTTTCGGTTTTGTTTTTAGTTTGTTGTTTTATAAAAGCCAAATTAAAAGATTTGGCGAAAAAGTAAAGATACACAAACCTTCGGTTTAAGCACCAAAACGCGTATTATTTATAGGTGTTGTTATAGACAGTTTTTATATTCTTCCAGTTGTTCCGTTGTACTTGCGAAAATAAATTCGTTAGAGTGATTAAATATCGTTTTGTTATACTTATCTACATCTAAAGAATTTAATGCAATTGTTCTATATTTTTCATTTTGTTCTTGGTAATGAATTATTAATGCAATTCTTGGTGTTATAGGATAATAAATCTCTAATTGAGAAACTGTACCATTATCATTCAATTCGTCAATCTTGTTATTGATTAAAGGTTGGTCAGATGTAATAAAATCGATTTCAGAAGTGTTTTCTAAAAATATAAATCTAGTTTGTTTTTCGTAAGTTAAAGAATCTGCAATGCCTGTTGCATATAAAAATGGTAGGAAATTTAGAAACTTTGGAGATAAATAATCGTATTTATTTATTGCAATTTTTATCTTAGATTGCATGTTTTTTGTTCTTAAATATTGAAACGAAATGTAAATCATTGAACAAAATAATTCCATTTCATTATCTAAAAAAGTTAAATCCTCAAATTTTCTAATACTGATTATTTTTTTTCCAAAATTTTCAAATACCAAATGAGAATCTTCCAATGCATTTGTTCGAAGTATATTCAACTTTTCTTTTAATTCGTCATTTAAGTCAATTGTTTTAGATAGTCTCTTTATTTTGGAATATGAGGTAAATGTTTCATAAAACTCTAAATTAATTTTTAGAGTAGATTCCTTACTCCAAAGATTCACAAGTTCTTTCAGTATGATTTCTTCTTCTTTAGTAAATTCATCAAGTGCATAAAAATATCTTTGTTGTACTACACCTTCAGGATTAGGTTTTGTGATTTTTTTTAAATTTTTAATTAGTGTAGGAACTTTTTTGTTTTCAGTCCAGGGCTTTAAATACTCCTTCCAAACATAATGATGTTTCCTTTTAACTTGCATAGTTGTTTAAAATTTCAATTTTGTTTGTTGTTGGGGTAATTGCCTCTAACGTTTCGCTATGAATAGTACGGGGCAGAAGACCCGCGAATTTTCTACTCGGTTTATATTTGCAATTAATTTTATACTGTGTTAGCTCTAGTGTATTTACAGTAATGAAAAAATCTTTTCCATGAAGAGAATTATTTTTCCAAACTTATATATTTTACCAGTTCCTGTTTTAATCATTTCTATCGTATCGGCTGAATCAACCTCCATTCTAATTAAATTAAATATCTGTTCATAATTTTTTCGATTTTCAGGAGAAACCGTTTCCATTATTGAGCTAACTTTTTTTAATAGACCTTCAAGTTCGAGAAATGATTTTTCGATTGTATTCTCTTTTAAAGAACAAAAGAAATAATCAATAATCTCTTTGTTTTTTACCTGAAAAAATAAAATTGCTGGCGTTTTAACTTTACTCTCAACATCAAATTCATTAAAAAGAAAGTCGTTCATTTCTGTAGTGAAATTATTTCCGAACTGCTGACTGTGAGTAGAAGTTAATTCAAGATAAAAAACCGTTAAATCATTTCCTGAGATTTCATTGAGAGCGTTAAAATATTCATTATCGCTAAGAACTTTTGTTACTTGAGGATTTTTAAAATCATGTACAATCAATGCAAAAGAACTTGCTCTTCCAGCCTCTTGATGTTCAGCACATATCTTTTTAAAATTTTGGGAAAATTCTCTGATGGTTATCTGCTCACCAGTTCCTGAATTTCTAATGTGTATTGGAAACATACGTATTATTTATTTGTTAGAGTGAATGTAGTTAAAATATTCAAAAGTCTTACTTAATTAGGCGGTGTTATTGATTATAATGGAGAACAAAATAACCTAATAAGCGGTTTTTTACGCCTAAAATCAAAAGTGTAATGAGAGTGTAATTGAAGTGTAATGAAAAGTGTAATTCTTGAAACCCTTACAAATACTAGCCTTTCTCTACTTTATTACACTATTACACTTTTTTACTAATTATAGTAATAAATAAAAAATAAAAAGAATATATAATAAAGGGAAACAGCAATTTTTGTACTATTGTTTAGCTGTTGGTTAAAACCCACAATTAGCCTAAATCATTACATAGTTATTTTTTTTATTATGATACTATTTTAGGGGGTGTGGGGGCAAACATATAGAAGGAAAATAGGCTTTTAAAAAGAGTTCCATATAATGTTTCCGAAGCGAACAGAATATAAGGTGTAAAATCTAAGGATTTTACGGATTACATTTTATAAATATAGTGTTACATACATTTGGATAAAACAATGCTTAAAACGGGTTAATTTCATTTTTATAAACAAAGTTTTTCAGAAGCATATTTATAAAACTAAGATTACCGTACGATAGCGGAGTTTTAAACGGGTTAAAATTGGGTTAAATGACTATAAAACTAGCTATTTAACAATTTGTATAATACTGATAATCAACGTGTTTTAAGAAATAATAAAGCAGAACGTATCTGCCTCACGCTACTTCAAAAGCCTTAATCAAATGATTAAGGCTTTTGAAGTAGCGTTATTTCCGAGTAAGCCACCAAAAGAAGACATGCTTGTTTTTGACCCCATTCTGTAATTACAACACTTTCAAACGACTACAACCTTCCCTCCCTATAATTGGTGATAAGAAAATACCATGAATTAGGTATTCTCCTCAATCTAGACAAACAGTAGCTTCGCATCATAAAAAAATAACCTTAAAATTATCACATGAAAAAAGCGCTATTATTAGCCATGTTGCTATCAGTAGGATTGAGTTTTGGACAAACAAAAAAAACCTTAAAACAACTTGCTGAAATACAGAATGACTGGACAGCTAACGAATACGGAATACCCGAATACATTCAAATTAGTAATAATTTGAATCAAAATAAAAATGAACTTTTTGATAAATGTATTGGACACCTAAAACGTGTTCCAGATTTAGACTTTAAAATATTAGAAAAAAGCAAAACAAAAGATTTTATTAAAGTAGAAATAAAAACATTGGTAAGAACATTTCTAGGAATGCGTGCTTATGCCATTTATAATGGAACAATTAGTTTTAAAGATCATAAAATGAGAATTAAGCTTACTCTAGACAAATGGACAGGAAATGGAACTCCTGTACCTGCTAAAGAAGCCTATCCTTTTTACAAAAACGGAATAGATAAAAATTTTGAAGGAAGAAATTTTTATGAATCTCACAAAATAATAAAACCTTTAATAAACTCCTTAGCCAAAAATATAATAGAATTCAAGGCCAAAAGCAATAATGAAGATTGGTAATAGTTTACCTACAATAACAAAAAACCGCTATAAAAACGATTTTTTGTTATTGTAAGTATGCATACAATTGAATCTAAAACAACTTAATCAACTCTTCCAAATTCATTTTTTGTTGCGTACCATCACTCATTTTCTTAACAGTAAACTCATTATTATCCATTTCTTCAGAACCAACTAAAATCACATAAGGAAATTTACGTTTGTTCGCATAATTCATTTGTTTTTTCATTTTAGCAGCTGAAGGATACAGTTCTGCCGTAATTCCGTTTGAACGCAATTGCTTTATAGCATTCATACAATACAAAGCTTCTTGATTTCCAAAATTAATAAACAATATCTTTTCTGCACCTTGGACTGTTTCCGGAAATAAATTTAACTCTTCTAAAACCAAGTAAATTCTATCCAAACCAAAAGATATTCCTACTCCACTTACATTCTTTAAACCGAATACACCCGTTAAGTCGTCATATCTTCCGCCACCACCAATAGACCCCATCTGCACTCCTTCAGGTGCTGAAACTTCAAATATAGCCCCTGTATAGTAATTTAAACCACGAGCTAGCGTTACATCTAAGTCCAACACAGCTGTAGACAACCCTAAAGACTCTATGGCATTACCCACAAACAACAACTCCTCTACTCCTTTCATTCCAGTTTCCGAAGTTGCTAATAGCGATTTTAGTTGTTCAATTTTAGTAACGAAACCTCCAGAGAAACCAAATAAAGGCTGTACTTTTTCAATAGCAGTTTCAGAAATTCCTTTTTCAAGCATTTCTTTCTTTACACCATCTTCACCAATTTTGTCTAATTTATCTAAAGCAACAGTAAAATCGATTAATTTATCAGAAGCGCCAATTACCTCAGCAATACCACTTAAAATTTTACGGTTATTAATTTTTATAGTTACTCCATTTAACCCTAAAGCTGTGAACACAGCATCATACAACTGCACAAATTCCACTTCTTGCCAAAGAGAATTCGAACCTACCACATCAGCATCACATTGAAAAAACTCTCTAAACCTACCTTTCTGAGGTCTATCTGCCCTCCAAACTGGCTGAATTTGATAACGTTTAAACGGGAATTCTATTTCATTTTGATGCTGTACCACATAACGAGCAAAAGGCACCGTTAAATCATAACGCAATGCTTTTTCCGATATACGCGACGTAATCTTCTGGCTATTTTTATCAGCAAGTAAATTCTCATCCACCTTTTTCAAATAGTCTCCTGAATTTAAAATCTTAAAAATCAATCGATCACCTTCTTCACCGTACTTTCCCATTAAAGTATCAGAATTCTCAAAACTTGGCGTTTCAATAGGTTGAAATCCAAATTTTTTAAACTGATTTTTAATTGTGTCAAAAATATAGTTTCGTTTTACAACTTGTTCAGGAGTAAAATCACGTGTTCCTTTTGGTAAACTTGGTTTTTGTGCCATTACGCTTTTTTATGAAGTCAATTAATTAACTTTTATTTACTTACTAATTTATGAAAATAAGAAAACAGATCGCCTTTTGAAATTATTGCCCCTTGTTGTATCAAGGTAAATTTATCAGCGTTTCTATCATCCGAATACTCTTTCTTTGCTTGCAAAAACTCCACTTCATCATTCATTAAGTTTTCACGTAACCAAGTAAACCCCTCTTTAGTAGTTAAATCTACTTCATTTTTTAACTGTACTGCAATAACTTGCATATCATTTTCAGTTAAATGAAATAAGTGCATTTGCTGGGGAGACATATGCTCCAAGTAATCAACCTGAGTTAACACACCTTCCCATACTAAATCAGAAAACACATCCAATTCTTGCTCAGCAACATCTGGAGTTTCTTTTTTAATATCTTCCCATTCAGCAGCTGTAATAGTTTGCGATGCTAAAAAGTTAATGAACTCTTTATGCATTTCATTTAACTGCTCTTTACTTAATCTTTGGTATTTCATGCCTTTAATTTTAAAAACAATAAAAGCCACGATTAAAATCGTGGCTTTTATTTATAATGATAAAATCATTCTTATTTTTCTCCTACAACTTCAAAAGGTAAATCAATTACAACAGAACGATGTAATCTTA
>Ga0209291_1000786_pt1 | contig 29965 bp, 24 predicted proteins | sample GOMGulsemesocosm_FD_184633 | JGI IMG/M metagenome (GOLD analysis project Ga0209291, IMG submission 184633) | Methane-oxidizing microbial communities from mesocosms in the Gulf of Mexico - GOM9B Gulf of Mexico (SPAdes) (version 2) | ecosystem: Environmental > Aquatic > Marine > Cold seeps...
AACCTCGTAAGTCGCTCCATTCTCTTTAGAGATTAAATGTTTATATGATATCGGCGGGTTGGCAGAGTGGCCATGCACCGGATTGCAAATCCGTTTACCTCGGTTCGACTCCGGGACCCGCCTCCATTATTTATAATGGTTTGATATCAAAGAATAACACTGTGTTGCCCGGGTGGTGGAATCGGTAGACACAGGGGATTTAAAATCCCCCGCCTTCGGGTGTGACGGTTCAAGTCCGTCTCCGGGCACCAACATAGTGTGATTTATAATGATGCCAGTCATTATAAAGCGTAACAAAAAAATGCGACTTTAGCTCAGCTGGTAGAGCGCGACCTTGCCAAGGTCGAGGTCACGAGTTCGAACCTCGTAAGTCGCTCCATTTTTTTCCTTATTAATCTAAGGAATAAAAATGGCCACAGATTCGCATAAGGCGAACATCCGTTGCCCGGGTGGTGGAATCGGTAGACACAGGGGATTTAAAATCCCCCGCCTTCGGGTGTGACGGTTCAAGTCCGTCTCCGGGCACCAACTTTTTAAAATCAATCAGTAAGAATATCAAATAGAAATCCTAATCTGATTAACGTTAAAAATTTATAAAATCGAATAGCTAAGCAAGTAGTTTATTAACTTAGTTAATCGTTCAATTTTATTTTGTTGAAATTGACCCACAGATTTGCAAATGCAAACATCCGTTGCCCGGGTGGTGGAATCGGTAGACACAGGGGATTTAAAATCCCCCGCCTTCGGGTGTGACGGTTCAAGTCCGTCTCCGGGCACCAACTTATTTTCTTATATAAAACTCCTAAAACACCATGTACAAAATCTCTGTATAATTATTCTAAATTAAATTTTATTATTCCCCTTAATACAAGCTAGAAAAAAGAAAACCGTTTTTCTACATCCTGTGTTCGCTCTAAATCTACCTCCAGTACTCAATTTCGGATGATACAAATTCCATTTAATAACTGCTCACCTATTATACCAATTTGATTAAATTATTGCCCAGCTGTGCAGGTTAAAATAAACGATAACGGCGTTGCACTCAATCCAATGGCCAGCTATTGCTCTAATGCCCACATCCCTGTGGAAATCAATCGAGCGTCTTGTTCTAATAAATTTTTCCTTAGCACAACAAGATCACTTACTTAATGAAATTGCTATAATTAGTAAGGTCGATAAAAAGCCAATATTATTGAAACATGTTAAGGGGCAAAGGTGTATAGAAGACATTAGCGCAAATTTTTTATCAATACTTTTCCTAATGCGTTATCATCTGTTTTTTAATATGCGTAACCTTACAAGTTAGTTAAGCTAACGAGGTCAATACAATAAGCTGATATGCGGATATAAAGGAGTCTCTCACTTTGAAGTGGTTAGATTTAGCTGTGAAGCCATTATTTTCTTGGCCTAATAGCCAGATTGAATTTCTATTTGAAGGATACTAAATAGTCCTTAATCCAAGGAAACCAAATAATAAAGACGAAATTAACTTGGCTGCTACAGTTTCTGTATTTAATGACGACGGAATAACTTTTGAGGAAGGGGGGAACTCTTTTAGGCAGTTTTAGAGTATCTGAGTTGTAATTGTGCTACCGAATATTAATCATCATTTTGAGAATCAATTATAGTTAACAAATAGCGTGCTAATTTACTATGCAGATAAATACTTAACAATATGTATAACTTCAATGACTTATAAAACCAAAGAAATTTATTTAGCAGGCTACCCCTGTGACATTGCTATATATCCTGAATTTGAGTGTTCTAATGATGCAAAAGAATCCGAACGACTGATAGTTATCACTTGGGAATTTGCTGATAATTGTCCAAATGAAAATCATGAATCAGATGTTGAACATGAAAAATTTAATGCTTTCGATGCTAAACTGCTTGTTCTAGAGGATAAGGATATACTAAATTACGGGTTTAGTTCAGATGAACAACTTTCTAATGTTGGTTATAAAGAGTGGAGATACGTTACTAAAAATTACGAAGCTACATTACAGGAAATTGAAGCGATTTTAGAGCCTGAGTTACCCATATCAATTTATGTACACTTTGATGGCGAAGTATTGGAATTATGGGAAGTTAAAAGAGCTTTTGCAAGTAAAGCTTAAACTCGATTTATATACCAAGTATCCGATTATATTTGAGTATGTACATATAAGTATTATTTATTGAAAATTCCTTTATACCGTTTTTCTACATCCTGTGTTCGCTGTTTGCTCTAAATCTACCTCCAGTACTCAATTTAGGATGATACCAATTCCATCTAATAACTGATCACCTGTACTCGTTAATTATTCCTCGCAAAAATTGATCACATAATGAATAGGTTGGCTGGATTGCAAATTAAATAGACTGTATTGTTTAAGCTGGTTTTTAGGAGTAGTACCCATTGAAAATAATTTTGATCATTCACATCATGTGTACCTTCTGCTTAGTTGGTTGCTCTAAAGAGGTAACAATTGATGATGAACACATAGAGTCATATGAGGATCTAAATAAGCAAGTAGGCAAAGTAAAGATTAAGTGTGAAAAACAGTTATTAGAGAAAATTAGACACACAGATTGCTTAAAACAACTAGTTAAGATTAAACACAGTACTGCTGAGCTCATTTTGACAGGCAAGGCTTCAAAGGTCGATTACTCAAAGGTTATCGCATCTGTTGATTCTGCACTGGTTGAACTTGGGATTATTGAGAAAGAAATTCAACGACAGCAACAGAGCCGTGTTGAGTGATTGTCTTTTATTGAAGTACAGCCATTTTAGATTGAATGCTAAATCTCTCTAGCATAGTCAAATAATCTGTTGCTGCATAATGATACGACCATAATCGGTCCGTAGCATTGAGTGGACTTCTGTTAATTCATACCCTCCTTAATAATCAAATCATTTCATCAATCCATTTTGGTAAATTCAACAGTAGTATATTGTTAACCCTTAACATTATATCAATTTGATTAAATTATTGCCCACATGTGCAGGTTAAAATTAACGATAACGGCGTTGCCCTCAATCTCAACAGCCAGCTATTGCTCGGCAATGTGCACCTGCATTGCTCTAATGCCACATCCCTGTGGAAATCAATCGAGCGCCTTTTTCTAATAAATTTTTCCTTAGCACAACAAGATCACTTACTTAATAAAATTAGTCTTAATTGGATTTAGACTATGTCACCAACAATTGAATAAACCCTTTTTTGGAATCAATTGCTTCCCGATATCATTAACTTATTTAATGAAAGTGGGAAGCTATTACGGCGTAACTTTTATTAATTGGATAATTAACAGTGACTTAAGTTTTGGCCTTCGTTTTGCAATAGCTAGTCTATGAACTATTACGGAGAACATTATGGACATTAAAATAACCAAAACAGTCGTTAACAAGAATAAACGAATATTTATTAACATAGTTATAGCACTAGTCGCTGTTGGTGTAAGTGTGTGGGCTTTTAGCCAGCCAAGTCGCAGTGAACAAATCTCCAAGCGTGAATTTTGGACCGACACAATAAAGCGCGGAGACTTGAATATGGAAGTTGAAGGCTTTGGCAAACTTAAATCTAAAGAGCAGCGATTATTATCGGCACCAGATAACGCAACGGTCGATGAAATTGTTCTAAAGCCAGGATCATTAGTCAACAAGGGGAGTGTGATAGTGCGTTTGTCCAACCCTAGGCTTTCACAACAGGTTAAAGATGCTAATCGTGTACTCAATAATACCAAAACAAGCTATTTACAATTGGAACTCAATCAAAAAAGAGAATTGTTGTCGCAAAGGGCTCAACAAGAGCAATTACTGTCTGAACTTGAGATGGCAGAACTTAAGGTCGCCGCTGAGAAGAAGCTCTTTACTCAGGGCATAGTGTCAGAGTTAACGTATAAACGCTCTCAGCTTAATCATCGTCAATTATCAAGACGATTAATCATTGAAAAATCAAGATTAAAGCAACTTAGTGAAGTTCATCAAAAAGCGCTTGATGTAGCTAAAGACACCATAGAACAGCAAGTTGAGCAAGTTACAGTCATCGAAGATAGGTTTGCTAAATTAACGGTCAAATCCGGTATTAATGGTGTTGTGCAAGCTTTAGCTGTTGAGTTAGGACAAAGCGTAATGCTCGGCGAGAAAATAGCTTTAGTAGGTAGCGTCGATAAGCTTTATGCGATGATCAATGTTTCACAATCTGATATGGCTCAGGTCATTTTAAACCAAACTGTAACTATCGACACTCGCTCAGGCCTCGTTTCTGGGGTAGTCAGCCGTATAAACCCTGTGGTGAAGCAAGGAATGATTGATGTCGAAGTTGCACTTATCGGAAAACTCCCCCTCAATGCGCGTCCAGAGTTAAATGTGGATGCCATTATTTCCATTGGTTTATTAACGGACACGACTTACATCAAAAAGCCTGTTAACGTAACGGCGGGCATGAAATCAACCTTGTTTAGATTGTCACCTAATAGGGAGCAAGCTCAGCAGGTACATATTACATTTGGTCAAGAAAGTGATGAATTCATTGAAATATTAAGTGATGTTGGGATAAATGATACCTTCATTTTATCTGATATGTCGCCATGGAAAGATAATTCAATAATCACAATTAAAGATTAACAGATAAATAATTAGAGTAATTAAAAGGCGTATATCATGACCCACAAAACAATTATAAAGATGAGTAAACTTACCAAAGTCTTCGCAACTCAAGAAATGGAAACCCATGCATTAAGAGGAGTCAACCTCAATATATATCAACAAGATTACGTATCTATCTCAGGACCTTCTGGCTGTGGTAAATCGAGTTTGTTGTCGATATTAGGTTTGCTTGATAGCCCAACATCGGGGCAATACTTCATCAATGATATTGATGTTAGTAATCTATCGATTAACCAACGTGCCGAAATAAGAAATCAGCATATAGGCTTCGTATTTCAGGCTTTTAATTTAATAGATGAGCTAAGTGTCTTTGATAACGTCGCATTGCCACTGCGTTATCGTGAACCGCTAATGAGCGAGTCAGAAATAAAGCAACAAGTCATGGACAGCTTAGAAAAAGTTGAAATGTCACATCGTACAGAGCACAAACCTAATAAACTCTCAGGCGGACAACAACAACGCATTGCTATTGCACGAGCATTGGTGGGCAATCCGACATTATTACTGGTCGATGAGCCAACAGGTAACTTAGACTCGAAAAATGGTGATGCGGTGATGGAAATGTTAGCCCAGCTAAATGCGCAAGGTGTTGCCATTTGTATGGTTACACATGATTCACGTTATGCCAATATGGCTAATCGCCAATTGCACCTGCTTGACGGGGTAATTCAAGAGCAAGATGCGATGCAGGAGGCAGGATGAGATATTTTATTCATAGTTTGAAAAACGAGTTGAGCTTAGCAAAATCAGCACTCATTAGAGTCTCTGGATTTTCGGTGACAGTCATTGGTACTTTAGCCGTTACACTTGGGGCTTTGATTTGTATTTTTACGTTAAATCACATGTTGTTGCTTAAACCATTACCTTATCCTGATGGGGAAAACTTACTTATATTACAGCATACATATACCGATAATGGCGTAGATTTTAGCGGCGGGCAAACAGCACCCGGTATGATATCGCTGTATAAAAAACAAAGTGTATTCAAAGATATGGCCTTAATGAGAGATCAGAAACTACTCATTGCAGATCATCCACAGCAGCCAACGGCCTTGGTAAACTTTGTCACATCTGAATATTTCTCCTTCATTAAACCGGCCATGCATCTCGGGCGTACTATGAGTGAAAGCGAGGGATTTGATCATCACCAAGCGGTCACAGTTATTAGTTATAATTCGTGGCAGAAATGGTATAACAGCGATGAAAATATCATTGGTAAAAAAACAATGATTGGTAATATTAGCTTTAAAGTTATTGGCGTGACTGCGCAGCAGTTTTTGGCGCCAGCCAACCGATATAATCAAGCCATCGATGTTTGGGTACCTTGGGATTATCAGCGTATGGACGTAGATAATTGGGGGGTAATGACTAATGGATTAACGGCGTTAGTTAAGTTAAAACAAGGAATAAGTAATAAAGAAGCGACATCGACTTTAAGCCCAATCCTCGATGAAGGCTATCAAGCTAGTACGAATGCCCTTAAAGGTTATAAGGCGCATGTTACCTTAACGCCACTCAAAGATATTATTGTTGGGGATAGTGCCCAAGTTGCTTTGTTATTACTCAGTGGTGTTGTAGCGTTATTGTTGATAGCCACGAGCAATGTGACTAATTTGTTCTTGTCACGTGCAGCTGAAAAACAGCGTACCATGGCTATTCAAGCAGCCATGGGGGCCAAACCTTCGCATCTCTTTACATCGATGTTTGCTGAGAGTTTTATTTTATGTGTCATTGCTGGTTCATTAGGACTCATCGTGGCAGGTTGGGGCTTTGTATTGTTGTCAGAATTAGCTTCATCACAGTTACCAAGACTTTCAGAGCTGGGTCTGGATGGTACAACATTGCTTTTTACAATCTTTATTGTGCTGATGTTATCAGTTGTATTTGCGAAATTATCGAGCCGCGTTGTTAAATATGGGGATTTGAAAACACAATTACAAAGCAGCGGTAAAGGAAGTGGTTTACAAATATCTAAAAAAATCCGTAATAGCTTAATCATTATTCAAGTAACGCTTGCTAGTTTATTATTAGTAGGGACCTCTGTAGTGATCGAAAAAGCGCTTAGTACTATTATGCATCCCCTGGGTTTTAATGAAGAAGATGTTGGTTATCTTAGTATTGCAAGGCCAAAAGGCTTTGAAGGCTTTGGCGAACAAAATCTGATTGAATTAAACTTAATGACCTTAGAAGTTAAGAAAGCACTAAACGCCTTACCGCAGGTTGTACAAGTATCTCGCAGCTTAGAGCCTATTATTCAAATAGGGAGCTTTAACATGAGTCTTGAGGATGTTACTGGTAAACGTTTAGGTAATTTTAATGCCAATATGGTTGATCATAATTATTTTAACCTTATAGAGCTGCCTCTTGTTAGAGGGAATTTCTTTACAGAGCAAAAAAGTCCGAAATATTTCATCACTGAAATAATAATAAGTGAGTCTTTAGCACACCACCTTTACAAGGATGAGAACCCTTTAGGACAAATTCTACAGATTCAAGCCACGCAGCCGCTAAAAATTGTGGGTGTTGTTAAAGATTATTACAGTCCTGGTAGGAATCAAGCACACTCATTTCAGCGCTATTATTTACCCTACGCTGTTTTTAATGATTTAGGATTTGAAATAAAATTAAAGCAAGGCGCGACGCTTGATAAACAAACCTTGCTACCATTGTTAGAGGCGATTAATCCACGACTACGTATTCAAGAATTAACGACACACTCGAATATGCATGCGGCGCTAATTTATAAGCATAAATTAACAGCAGGTATAACAATAGTACTGGCTTTACTGGCTTTAATACTCGCTGGTGCAGGTATTTACGGGGTGCTTAATTACAGCACGCAAATGCGCCGCTACGAACTAGGTATTCATTTAGCAATGGGCGCTAAAACGCACCGCATACAATATATGGTGATTAAAGAAAGTCTTCAGCCAATATTGTACGGTATAGCGGTGAGCGTTGGGTTGACTGCCATTATTTATTGGGTAGTAAAACAGCAACTGACGACAGTGATAGAATTCAATATATTAGCCATAATAAGTACGATGCCAATTATGATTCTAGTATCCTTGCTCGCTTGTTATTTGCCCATCAGCAAAGTGATTAATGAAGATCCTATTAAAGCATTGCGCAATGAATAATTAAAATGAAAAGCAGGGCACTTTACTGTGCCCTGTATGACAGTAACGGCTTTAGGTATATATGCCATTTTTTATATGAGAATAACCTCATCAACAATGAATAATCAAAGTTTTAAATTAGGATAATAATAAACAATGAGCGCAACCATATTAGTGATTGATGACATGCACGATGTACGCTTAAGCGTAAATTTCTTATTAAGCAGTCACAATTATCAAGTGCTTGAAGCCAGCTCCCCCATTGAAGGGCTATCATTGCTTCAACAAGAAACTGTTGACCTTGTTTTAATGGATATGAATTATCAAACGGACACGACTTCTGGGCAAGAAGGTTTAGATTTGCTTGACGCGTTTAAACGTGAAAATATCACAACGCCTGTGGTGGCTATGACTGGCTGGTCTAGTGTTGATGTTGCTGTAAAAGCTATGCAACGCGGAGCTGAGGATTTTGTAGAGAAACCGTGGGAAAATCAGCGGCTGTTACAGATTATTAAACAACAATTAGAGTTAGCTGGTTTAAAGAAGCAAAATCAACGATTACAGCAAAATAATCGAACTATTGCCCATAACCTATCAGATGACTTCATTTGGCAATCAACAGCCATGTCTAAGCTCATGATGGAGATAGATCGTTTAGCCCAAACCGATGCAACAATTTTATTGACTGGGGAAAATGGTACGGGTAAATCCAGTATTGCTCAGCTTATCCACCAAAAATCCCAACGAAATCAGCATAATATAGTAACCGTAAATATGGGCGCTATTCCTGAATCATTGTTTGAAAGTGAAATGTTTGGCCATAAAAAAGGCGCATTTACTGATGCAAAAGAAACACGCTTAGGACGATTTGAAACGGCTAATGAGGGCACCCTATTTCTCGATGAAGTCGGTAGCATTCCTATAGTTCAACAAGCCAAACTATTACGGGTGTTAGAAACAAATGAATTTGAAATGGTCGGTTCTAGCCTCACGCAACGATGTAATATTAGGTTAATTAGTGCTTCAAACGCTAACTTTGAATCACTTATGGCCAATGATAAATTTCGCCCTGATTTGTTTTACCGCTTAAATACTATTGAGCTGCATGTGCCAGCACTGCGTGAGCGCTTGGATGATATAATGACACTTGCTCAACATTTCGTGCATAAACATAGCATACGCTATCACCGTACAAACATGTCTCTTGGTGATGATGTCAAAGATAAGCTTCTTGGGTATTCTTGGCCGGGAAATATCAGAGAATTAAGTCACATGATGGAGCGAGCAGTGCTGTTGTCGGCTAATGAACGAATAAGAGCCAGCGATATTCCAATAAAGGGAAATCAGGGTAACCAAGACGATGAAATTAAATTTATGACCCTTGATAAAGCCGAGCAGCAATTATTGCGACAAGCGCTCAATAAGACACGAGGGAGTGTCATCGATGCCGCAGCTTTATTGGGCATTAGTAAAAGTGCCATTTATCGCCGAATGGAAAAATATGACATCAAAAGCTAATATGCAGCACTCTCTTGAACAGCAATTAAAAAGGGTAGGCGTAGCGTTATTGGCGCTATTTACCGCGTTTTTATGGGTGATATTGTATTTGTTGGATGTCTCGTCATTGACAGTTATCACCATTTTCACCTTGCTATTGCCGACTTTTATCGTATGGCTGTGGCGTTTTTATCATAAAATAATCACTCCATTTTATAGTCTGACCAACATGGTTGAATCAATTCGCCTAGAAGACTACAGCCTACGCATCAAAGATTTGTATCACACTGGTATTCTTCATAGCTTAAATTATGAAGTGAAGGCATTGGCTGAAGATCTGCAGCAACGGAAGCAGGTTTATGATCAGCATACCTTACTCATATATCATTTGATTGAGCAACTTGATGCACCCATAGCGATATTTAATAATAAACACCAGCTCAGTCATGCTAATGGTGCTTTTAGTAAATACATTGGAGAGCCTTGGCAATTAAAAAGGCTGAGCACAAGCCTTAGCTTAGGTTTATCAATTAACGCACAAGATAACTGGTCGTTTATCGACAAAAAAGAATCAACACGCTGGCAACTAAAGCAAAGCCAGTTTGTGCAAGATGAAACCAACTATCATTTAGTTGTACTAACCAATGTTGAAAAAATATTGCGCCAAAACCAACAAGATTCTTGGCAGCAAATTATTCGTGTATTAAGCCATGAAATTAGAAACTCGCTCACCCCTATAAAATCCCTCGCACAAACATTGCTGAGCCTATCACCAAGACAAGGCAAAGAATCTCAAGCGCTAGAAGTCATTGTTGAGCGAAGTGGTGCGTTACAAGAGTTTGTTAGTCGCTATAGCAATATTGCTCAACGTTTTACCGTAGATAAAAAGCTGATCCCTGCCCATGAATTTATAAATAAGTTAACGGCTATTTTTCCACAAGTGTTAATCAATACGCATATTAACGCTAAAAACTTATGGGCCGATCCAACTTTGTTAAAGCAGGTGATGATTAACTTAATTAAAAATGCCATTGAAGCACACAGCGAACAGAGTCAATGTTGCGTTTCCATTGTTATTACCTGTTCAAAAAATCAAATTAAAGAGCAAGGTATAAAAATTGAAATCATCGATAGAGGGCAAGGCATCGCTAATCCTGATAATCTATTCGTACCTTTCTATACAACAAAAGATAGCGGTCACGGGGTTGGATTGAGTTTATGCCAGAATATAATAGAACAGCATAATGGTCGCTTAAGTCTTATTAACAATGAGGAAGAGGGCGCTACTGCGACATTATTCTTACCCGAAAAATCCTGATGAAATTGGTTTAATACCAATCTAGGTAAGTAACTGGTCTACTTTTTCACGAGAATAAATAGGTTAGGGCAAGGCATTTATTTTCGTATGTAGTTATTCTACATAGATAATAAATAACGGAGCCATCATCTGTTTAGGCCGTTAAAAATGATCAGATATTTTGCTAGGTTGGTATAAGGCCGAAATGTTATACGGCCTTTGATTGTCGTTATATTCGTCGTTTAGGCTTGGTATGTTAATTCTAATGATACCGAATCGGCAAAACGTAGTGCATGTGGCTTTTCAATTTCTACGCTCGCCGTTGTGACCCAAGGGTGCTCACTGGCAATGGACAAAACATCGCCAGTCATTTTCTCTAACAGGCCAAATCGATTGTTTTCGACAAGTTCGATGATCTTTTTAGTAATAGTGCGGTAATTTAACGCATCTTCCATGTTGTCGCTTAACCGCGCTTTTTCAGCAGGATAGTGAATTTTTATATTAATAATAACATCCTGTCGATTGGCAATTTCATCATCATTGATGCCAATATACGTTCTTAAGCGTAAGTTTTTTATTCTAATAATCGCTAGTTCACTGTTCATACTAATCCTTAATTTAACAATATGAGACTATTAATACTATTTACGGTTGTTATTGCAACCGTTAATGCGTAAATTATTGATCATTATTATGTAATAGTGAAAAATCCGTGCCTAAAAATCAGTTATCACCGTCACTTAAAACAGCATTGCTGTTAGCCGCCATCGTTATTATTTTGGCGGGCATAAAAACGGCAACGCCAGTAATTGTGCCATTCATATTGTCGATATTTATAGCAATTATTTGTAATCCTGCCTTAAAAACATTAGTGGCTAAGGGGATTCCTAAAGCGCTCGCTATTACGCTTATCATCAGCTTTGTGTTGCTAGCTGGCATGTCACTAGCCAATCTTGTAGGTAAAGCCGTTAATGACTTTTCTTCACAGCTTCCAACCTATCAACATCAATTGTCGGCACAATTTAGTGGCTTATCTGAACTTCTAGTGACCTATAATTTTCCCGTCGAACTTAATCAACTGACTGAGTACTTTGACCCTGGCGCGGCCATGAATGTCGTTACCATGATTGTGAGTGGATTTGGCGGCGTGATGGCCAATTTGTTTTTGATTTTGTTGACGGTTATTTTTATGCTTGCAGAGGCTGCATCGTTACCAAAGAAGTTACATTTTGCTTTATATGATCCCAACATGAGAATGGCACAAATAGATCAATTTTTATCATCAGTTAATCAATACCTTGCAATCAAAACCATGGTTAGTATTGGCACTGGAGTGATAATATCCTTGGCTTTATGGGCAATCGGTTTAGATTATTGGGTGCTATGGGGTGTATTAGCATTTTTACTAAATTATATTCCTAATATTGGTTCAATTATTGCAGCTTTACCAGCCGTATTATTAGCAGTAGTTCAATTAGGATTAGGCTGGGCTGGTGGCGTCGTTATCTTGTATCTGGTGGTCAATATTGTAATGGGCAATGCTGTTGAACCAAGATATTTAGGTAAAGGATTAGGGCTTTCAACGTTGGTTATCTTTTTATCATTAATCTTTTGGGGCTGGTTGTTAGGGACTGTTGGCATGTTATTGTCGGTGCCGTTAACTATGATCTTAAAAATAGGATTAGAGTCTAATAGCTCAACACGTTGGTTAGCTTTTCTACTGGGCAGTGAAACAAATGAGACTAAAGCCTCATAGAATAAACAGACTATCCAAACATTGATCGTTTGGAATAGCGAATGGTGTAGGTCAATAGTATACTGTATGCAAATAACTGAAAACGATACCAATATAAATTGTATATGAAAAGTGAATTAGAGGGATGATGAAATTGAACTTAGTCCTTGATCGTTTGCTGCGACGCATTCGTTTCTATTTACTGAGGTAATTCATTTAATCTGTCATCAATGTACTTTATTGCTGCTTGTTGGAAAAATTGTCACTTTGTGTAGTCACATGAACTACGCTTTATGGAAGTTTTATTGGGTTCTATGCGTAACAACCGCATATATTGAGTTGATTAAAGGGATGGTAATGAGAAAAATTTTAATGTGTTTCGTGTTGATAATATTTTGTTCTAGTGCAAACGCAAACACGCAAAGTATTGCTGAAAAAATCCAAGTATTGAAACAACAAGCGGTATTGCTCCATAAAGACTTGGCACAACTTGAACAAGATCTTATTTATCCCTCTTCGACTCAAGTTTCTATTTACGTTGCTATGAATATTGAAAAAGGGCTGACTTTAGGCAGCCTCGTATTAAGCATCGATGATGTTGTGGTCGCTCGAAGTGTATATAACAAGGATCAAAATAGTGCATTGAACCTAGGCGGTATGCAGCGATTGTATCTGGGGAATTTAAGCGTTGGTGAGCATCGTTTTAAAGTCATAGTTAAGGCTGTTGATGCCAATGATAAGGTCATCACTTTAACAGGTGAAGCGGGTTATTATAAAAGTAGTGAACCACTTTCAATTAGTTTGAATTTACTGGGTGCCAAGGGTGTAAATCCACCTATTTTGACTCTGACTAGATTGTAAGGGCACCGTCGATGAATCTTACAAGGGTATTGGTACTAACTTTTTTTCTCGTAAAAGCAGTGGCGGCAGCAGAAAAAATAGTGCCAGAGGGCGTAACGCAATTGAGTCAAAGTGATGAGACTTATTCTGTTGCTTTATTTCATTATTTTAATCGTGATTATCAACAAGCTTTGAAAGAACTGTCACACATTAATCAAGCTGACTTTTCTAATCAGCAAAAAACAACCCATCAAAATTTTAAGCATATTTTATTAGTGTCTAACGGTGAGTCGTTTAATTCTTCATTGTTTTCAGACGAGCGTGACAATGCCGTTATGCAAGCCGTCTTGCTAGCGGTTGAAAGGCATATAAAATTAGAGGAATGGACACAGGCTGCGCAATTATTTAAATCACTTCCTGATGACATGCCTTCGTCATTAATCGCACAACATGCTTATCTCATGGGGTATTTAGCACTGCAACGAAAAAATAATAACAACGTTAGCAAATCAGAACATCTTCTCGATAAACAAAGCCAAGAGTTCGCGCTGTTACTCCAACATAAAGGCGTCATGCCGCTTGAAAATCCCCCTAAAAGCAATGACACGATTAACCAATTGTTAATGATTGACAATGTGGCCTATCTTGATATCAAGAACAGCGGTTTATTAGCCCAAGGATATCGATACTTAGCTAAAGATGACCCACGCAACGCCGTACGCGCCTTTAAACATATAACGTTCAACTCATTAGATAATAACGCCGCGTCACTGGGCTTTGGCCTAGCTTTAAATCAATTAGAATCATTTGACAGAGCGCAGCAATTGTTTAAACGGGTCTTAAGCAGTGGCGATCCGGGCGGATTATATTTTGAAGCGTCATTAGGAAATGCTTATGCGTTAGAACAACTGGGCAATGACAAAGAAGCGTATCAACAATTGTCTAAGGCGCTTAAGTTGGCAACTGAGCGAGTCGCTAATCTACCAGCACTTGAAGCGCATTGGATAAAACAACAACAGTGTATTATTACTTTACTCGATAATGTCAGGTTACATACCTGTGATTTACAAGGCGAAGAACTTAACGAACAATTTCTGTCATTATTATCTACACAAGCATTTATTGATATTACAAAACAAAATAATACCCTCACTACTTTAGCGATGGATTATGCACAGAAGCGCCAAACGATAGATTCATTTATTTATTTACTCAGTCATCAAGTCTCGTTGATACAACAATTACTCAATAACAGCAAGATTCAAGCACTTGAAGATGAAATAGCCGATACGACTGCACAGCGCGTGGTTATTGTTCGTGATGTAGATCAGGCCGAGGCTGAAAGTAATGGCCAGTTTTTTTTATCATCACATTATTTAGCCCTGCAAAAACGTATTGATGAAGTGTTTAAAAGAATGGTTTTTTTAAAGCGTGCAGGACAGATGAATATGGCATCGGAGCGACGTGTTACGTTGATGCAGCGCATTGTATGGTGGCATAGCTTTAGCAACTTTACGCAACATGTCTCAAAGACAAGAGTACAAATAAAGGCCTTAGATAATCAGCTAAAAAATAACACATATGCTTATCAGGTATTACAAGATTATTTGTCAAAACTGCCGATAATGGCTGCACAGTTAACTGAGATTGAGCGAATAAGTAGAGAGATAAAGATACAGGAACAACACTTGCCACTCATTAGAAAAGAAATTTATGTTCAAATTAACAAACAATTCCGTCAATTTTCCATCTATCAAAAACAGTCACTTGAAGCATTTATACTTAATGCAGAGCTAGCAAGGGTTCGTATTGCAGATGCAAGTTTTAATCGCTTGCAGAACCTTGAAGAGGGCATGAACTAATGACCAGTCATTTTACGTTAAAAACTTTCATTGGTGCGGCCTGTTGTTTAGCTTTAATAACACAATCTGATGCAGCTGTGACAAAAGAAACGGCATTGAAACCATTACAAATAATAAAACTGCCGGAAGAAACATTGGGTTCTATTATTACGCCAAAATCATTAGGCCGAACTACGCCGATGCATGCGCCTAGTCTTCCTGTACTCATTGCAAATTATAAGAAAGTCATCACACTGACCAATGACGCTCACTTACGAGACAAACTAGATTATCGTTTAGCTCAATTATTAACACTTCATAGTGAGCATCAACAAGAAGTTGGTAGCACGTTACCATTAAATTCCGAAGGTTATTATGATGAAGCTATTAGCGCGCTTAAGCAGTGGTTGCTTAATTATCCAAAGAGTACATTCACGAGTGACGTCATGTATGAACTTGCTAAAGTTTATGAGCTTCAGGGGCAGAGCCAACTCAGCTTTAATACGTTAAAGAACTTAACAGAGCAATTTCCGAATGCAAAATACACCCATGAAATGTACTTTAGACAAGGTGAATATCTCTTCTCAAATGAGCGTTATCAGCTGGCTGCGCAAGCTTACCAATTTATTATTGATGATGTAAAAAAGAAGTCAGCTGATGATTCTCCATTTTATCAAACCGCATTATATATGGCTGGTTGGTCACATTATAAACTCGATAAACCTCAACAGTCCTTGGCGTTATTTAGTCAAGTACTTGATCAAAACTTACCCCAAAAAAGTAGCCCAAACTTAACGGTTGAGCAATTACCGCTGGCCAATAAACAGCTAGTAACCGACGCTTTTAAAGTGATGAACCTAATTTTTTCAAACGCTCAAGGGCCAATCAGCTTAGAAAAGTACTATCAGGGCACAGGTGGACGCTATTATGAGTATTTACATGTCGACGCTATGGCACAAGAGTATTTAGCCAATAACCGTTTTCGAGATAGTGCGCAGACCTATGATATTTTCGTCGAAAACTACCCCGAGCATCATTTGTCACCACAGTTTGCGATTAATAAAGTTGCTATTTATGAGCAAGGGAATTTCCCTACATTGGTCACAAGCGAGAAAGAGAAATACGTTGCTACCTATGGTTTTACAGGAAATTATTGGCTTAAATGGAATGAACAGCGCCAACAAAAGTATGGAACAACATTACGATCTTATTTATCAGAAATGGCAGAAGATCAATATCGCGTAGCCCAAAACACCACGGATGAAGCGTTAAAAGTATCCATGTTTGATAAGGCAGCTCAGTTATTATTGCAATATCAACAAACGTTTAATGATAATCAAACTTTGGCATTTTTATATGCGGAAAGCTTGTATGCCAGTAAACAGTGGCGTTTAGCTATTAATGCCTACAATCAATTTGCTTATGGCACGTCACAAACCTTTGAACGAACACCTCAAAAACGTGCTGACGCTGCTTATGGCGCCGTATTGACATTTTTCGATTTATCCCCAAACAATATCATGCCAAAACCTGTGCCTGATAAGTCAGGTCACTTTGTATTAAGTGAGCATGAAGAAAACGCCATACGGTTTACTCAGCATTTTTCGCATGACAAACGTGCTATCTCGGTTTTATTTAATCTGATGAATCATCGATTCTCACAAGCCAGATATAATGAAACAGTTAGCGTTGTTGAGCGTATCCTAACGTGGTCATACCCCATCGAAGACGCAAAACTTATTAATGCAAAACTGATTAAAGCGCACAGTATTTATAACCAAGGCTTATATCAACTGGCTATTAAGGCTTATGAGGATGTGCTAACTGTACTTGCTCACGATGATAAACGTTTAACGGTTATCAATAATAATTTGGCGGCTAGCTTATTTAACCACGCAGAGCATTTGGCGGCATTAAACAAACTGACGCAGGCGATTGAATATTATCAGCAGGTGTTGACGAAAACACCTAACTCACCGGTCCGGAAAATAGCGCATTATAACCGTGCCCAATACCTGTACAAACTGCATAAGTTTGATGAGGCTGTCACTGAGCTGTTGGCGTTTAAAACACAATACAGTAGTGATGAACTGACCAAAGATATTGATGCTCAACTTGCGTCCATTTACGAACAACAACAAGATTGGGAAAAAGCGGCTCGTCAGCGTTTAGCTATTGCCAATGGCATGCCTAAATCAGTTGCGCAGCAACAAGCCTTGTTCCTAACAGCTTCGTTTTATGAAAAAGCCCAAGATGAAGTCAATGCCTTAAAAACTTATCGTCGTCATGCAAATACATATCAACAACCAATCAGTCGGTATTTGGAAGTCATGCATAAAATCACTGAGAAATATACAGTGATTAATGAAGCAAGAAAATATCGGTTTTGGCTTAAAAAAATCATTAAAGTTAACGACAACGCTGGAAAAAATGCGACTGCTCGTTCAACATACCTTGCGGCGCAAAGTGCATTAGTCTTTGCAAAAGATGCAAAAAATGAGTTTGACCAGATAAAGTTGAAATTACCACTTAATCGTAGTCTCAAGGCCAAAAAACAGAGTTTAGCAAAAACATTAACGGCGTATAAGAAAGTGTCAGATTATCGAGTGGCTTCATTCTCCACACAATCCACATTTGAAACAGGGCAAGTTTACCGTCAATTAGCCAGTGATTTGATGGCATCTGAGCGCCCTAAAGAGCTTGATGAGTTGGCATTGGAACAATATGACATATTGCTCGAAGAGCAAGCGTATCCCTTTGAAGACCAAGCGATTGCGTTGTTTGAAAGTAATGCTAAATTATCATGGCAAGGATTGTTTGATTCATGGATTGAGAAAAGTTTCGAGCGATTAAGCCTCTTATTACCAGGTCGTTACAAAAAGGTTGAAAAAATAGATGAGAATATCGATGTTATTTATTAAACCCTCACACATGGCTGGCATTTTGGTGACATTGTTTGCATTGCAAGGCTGTCAATCCGTTGATGATGAGTTGGTTAATGTAAAAGAAGAAACCGTTATACCTAAACGTATATTATCTCCTATGGAAATTATCCATGAGAGTCCAAACCAGTATTTAATCAATACACGTTTGGTTGCGCCGATAATTACTCAGCAATTTAGTGATGCACAAGAGTTAGTGAGAAATAAAGATTGGGTCAACGCGAACAAGAAACTATTGGAATTAACCATAGCAGCCCCAACATTATCAGGTCCTTGGTTATTACTCGGTGACGTGGCAAAGTCACAAGGTGAGACGGCCCACGCGATCGCACATTACCAACAAGCTATTTATGTCAATGAGCATAATTACTTTGCGCGTAACAGGTTAGCGGCGTTGTTAAGAGAGCAGGGTGATTTCGCAGGCGCTAGGGCGCAATATCAACGCGCCATTTTATCATGGCCAGCCTACACCAACGCACGCCTTAACTTAGGTGTGCTGTTGGATTTGTATATTGGAGAGTCCGAACATGCGTTGGAGCAATATAAAATTGCAGCGGCGCTCAATACATTAAATAATCAAGCGGTTAACCGCTCGCTCAAAGGATGGATTGCTGATTTATCGCGCCGTGTTACAGCGGCTAATAAACTAGAGGACAATAATGGTGACAATTAAATTTAATGTTTTGTCTGTTGCTCTTTTTTTGATAGCCTGTAATTGTCAGGCCGCTATTGATAAAGTCACAACGCCAAACAATCAAGTGATAAAACTCAAAGCGACTATTGTCGGCACTAAAGAACAGCCGCGATTTTTGTCGATAGTACCGTGGAAAAAATTAACAAGTCCGCTGATTTCCGCATCAAAAAACAGCAACGTTATATATAATCAGTTGATTGCAACATCACCACAGAAATTAGAAAAAAAACGCCAATTAACACAATACCTTAAAGGTAGGTATGTGAAAAAATTGGCCACTAACAAATAATTATTATTATACATTACAAACTACATTTAACTTTTAGGGTATTTATATGGATTTCTTCAACACTGTTGTTCGCTTTTTTCAAGATGGCGGCGCGTTCATGTTGCCAATTTCAATTGTTTTAGCGGTTGGTTTAGCCATTGCCGTTGAGCGTTATTTATTTTTAACCAAAACTCACCGTGCTAACCAGCGTGCATTGACAGAAATACAGTCACTATTAAATGCTCAAAACTACCAAGCAATTATCGCGTATGCAAAAAGTAATAAAGCAACTGTCGCTGATCTTGTTGCCGCCGGCGTTGAACGTTTAAATTACAGCAAAAAGCGTGAAGACATTGAGTACGCTATGGAAGAAAGCGTGGTTGAAGTAATGCCTCGTCTTGAAAAACGCACGGCTTATATGGCCACACTTGCAAATATAGCGACGTTATTAGGGTTATTGGGAACTATCATTGGCTTAATCGCAGCCTTCTCTGCCGTGGCTAATGCTGACCCTTCAGAAAAAGCGTCACTGTTATCGCAAAGTATTTCGGTAGCGATGAACACAACGGCGTTTGGTCTAATTGCTGCGATTCCATTGCTATTATGTCATAGCGTTATTCAAACTAAGACCACTGAAATTATCGATTCATTAGAAGCGGCTGGTGTGAAATGCTTGAATCTTCTGTCTTTACGTCACGGTATGAGCAATAACGAAAATCAAGCGGAAGACTAACCATGTTTAAAAAATCTCGTCTCACCAAACAAGAGCCGGAACTTGATATCACCTCATTTATGAGTTTGATGATCGTGTTGGTGCCTGTATTACTGATGATGATGGTTTTTTCTCACATTACTATTTTAGATTTGAAGTTGCCAAGTAACATTGACGAAATAACGGCTGCGCCTAACGACAAACTCCAAAATTTAGAATTACTGGTTGGTGAGAAAAATATGGCGCTTTACTATCCGCAAGGTGCGCTATTAAAAACTATTCCAGCATTAGCTGATGGAACCCACGATTATAAATTGTTGGTCCAGTCGCTTAAAGAGGTTAAGTTTTTGCTCGATCAAAAAGACATAGAAAAGAAAAGCATCAACTTACTTTTGCCAGCGACAACAAGTTACCAAACAATTGTCACAGTCATGGATTCTGTACGTTCTTATCCCGCTGTTGTTGCGGCATCATTAGTTGATGCTGAGCTTTTTCCTGATATTTCACTGTCAGATGCACCCAAAGAACTATTGCAACAAGTCGATGCGTTGGAGGCACAACAATGAAAAAATCTGCACGGGCATTACGCATTGAACGTCATCATAAGCGTATGGCAAAAACCTCTAAGCTGAGCTTGGTGTCCTTAATGGATATTTTTACTATCTTGGTGTTCTTCTTGATAGTCAATTCATCAAATGTGGAAGTTTTGGAGGCTGACAAAAGTATAAAATTACCGCAATCAGTATCAAAAACGCTGGCAACAGACAATTTAGTTTTACTTGTTAATAGCACTCATGTGTTATTGCAAGGTAAAGAGATTATTAGTTTAGAGGCGTTAGCCAATGTCGATGTAGTGACGATAGAGAGCTTATCCTCGGAACTTGAATACCATAAAACAAGACAATCGCCATCATCAACAGGATCGCGAGCCATCACGATAATGGGCGATCAAAACGTAGCTTATTCATTGCTCAAAAAGATATTGCTGACGTGTTCAAAGTCTGGCTTTGGTGATATATCTCTGGCCGTTGAGAAAAATGTACCGCCTAAAAACACACCAGCTACACAAACTGGAGGTAGTAATGCCTCAAGATAATACTATTTCTGTCGAACTACACACGTGGGGTAAGCCGAGCAGTGAAAATACATTGTTTACTAGACTTACGTGGGCATTTTTACTTGCAACATTACTCTTCGCATTCATGGTTAAAATGATAACGGTGCCTGAACTAACGCGGGAAGAAAAAGCAAAGGTTCCACCTCAACTGACCAAGTTTATTGAGCGGGTGAAAATTGAAGAAAAAGTAAAACCTAAACCTGTTGAAGAAATCAAAGAAGAGGTGCCAGAAGAAAAGCCCAAGCCCATTGTTGAAAAAAAACCTGAACCAATTAAACCACCTGTCATAAAAACACAGGAACAGAAGGTCGCAGTCGCGGTTGAAAAGGCTAAAAATTCTGGTTTGTTGGCGATGCAGGATGATTTGGCACAGCTGCGAGAAATCGCGCAGATGACCATGCCTAATAATGAGCAAGTATTATCAAACGAAGGCAGTGAAGCCTCTGTTATTGATGCAACGCCAACCGGGGATAATTTTGCTGCTCAAACTGCCGTACTTGATAATAGTAAAGTAAGTCAAACGGTTGGTAAGCGTGTTAATTTGGCTAAACGTACATTGACTGCTGTTGCTGATAAAACGCTGTCAGTTGAAGCCACTGCGGCGGCAAAAGAAGCGTCAAACAATGTGATAGCTGGTGGACGTGATGTTGAATCTATTCGCAAGGTTCTGGATCGTAATAAAGGTGCTTTCTATACTATTTATCGCCGAGCACTACGTAAAGACCCTTCGCTGGAAGGCAAAGTTGAAATGTTAATTGTTGTTGCGCCCAATGGTCGCGTTGAAAATTGCTCGATTGTGTCGAGTGAATTAAACAACCCTAAGTTAGAACGAAAATTATTAGCGCGGGTTAAGCTGATAAATTTTGGCGCTCAAAACGTCGATCAAACCAGTATTAATTATTCGTTTAACTTTTTGCCATTTTAATTAAAGCTATCAATATTAAAACGCTACATGAGTTCATGTGGCGTTTTTTTTACTTCAAAATAAACAATTAATTACACAAGCAGTTACCATAATCCTATTGCTCTGATAGTATAGTATTACTTTTTATTCTTGAGACCTGTTATGTCATTACTATCTAATATGCGGATCAGTCAACGACTCGGTCTAAGTTTTATTGTTATCTTGCTGCTTCTCGTTGTTATTTCCACCATCGCATTGACTCAAATGAATAAACAATCAATTACTGCACAGGATTTTGTGACGAATGATGTGTCAAAATTTGTAGACATTAGTACCATAAAATCTCATGCTCAGCGCTCAGCATTGTTGTTATTACAAATCCTGCCAACAGAAGAGCGTGCCCAACGCATTGCTCTTTATAAAGAAATGGATGATGAAAATAGACAGTTAGATCAAGCCATAAAAAAGATGTCCGTTAGCTTTAAAGGTACTGCACCTACACTATTTTTGAAGATGATAGAACGACAAAAAATCTATAATGAAAATTTTATAGAAACGGTGGAATATGTTGAAGCGGATACAGAAACTGCGTTAGAACATTACCATGAGTCTACTCGTCCGGCACTTGAAGCATTATTAAAAAGTATTAGCCAGTACCTGGCAAGTGAACAACGAATGATGTTTTCTAATCAAGAGAAAAATGCCCAGTCTAATAGTGATGTTCAAACTTCAGTTATCATACTTGCATTGATTGCATTTGCTTTGGGCACATTGTTAGCCATTGGGGTGAGTCGCAGCATTGTAAAACCCCTCAATGAAACCGTGATAATGGCCAGAAAAATTGCCCAAGGAGATCTAAAGCCCACAGCCGTTATTCAACGTGATGATGAGGTGGGAGCATTAGTGTCAGCGATTGATAATATGCGTATTAATTTATCAACGTTAATTTCTTCAATACAAGAATCTTCAAATAGCATTCAAGACTCTGCATTAGCACTCAATACGCCGGTGCAAGAAGTACATTGTGCCTCGGTGGAACAAGTAGCAGCCGTTGATGATATTGGGCGGGCCGTGTATGAATTTTCAGTCCAAAGTAGCCAATCCGCTGAAACAGCGCAGCAAGCTAAATTACAATCGTTAAATGCACGTGACCTAGCAAGCCAAGGCAAAAATATGATTGAGAAAGCAACGGAAGAGTTTGCAACAATATCAAGCACTATTAGTGACTCTGCTGAAGCTGTTCAAGGTGTGCATAAAAGAGCTAAGGCTGTACGTGAATTAATCACTATGATCAGTCAAATTGCTGATCAAACAAATTTATTAGCCCTTAATGCCGCTATCGAAGCTGCACGGGCAGGGGAAAGTGGCCGTGGATTCTCTGTGGTTGCTGATGAAGTACGTGCCCTTGCCGGGCGCACAGCAAAAGCGACCATAGAAATTAATCAAGTGATTGACGGCATTGATAATGAAACTGAGAATGCGGTTGAACGTATTACCGCCGGTAAATCTGAATTAGAGCAGGGCGTTAGTATATTACAACAAATGGTGACACCACTTGTTGACCTTAATACGGGAGCACAAGCTTCATTAGAGAGTTTAGAGCAATTAGAGCAAGCTGTTGCCGATCAAGCACAGGAAAGCGCTCAAATAGAATCAAGTGTAAAAGGTATCGGTGATAAAGCTAATACCAACCAAGTCGCTATAAATAATGTGACAGAAACAACAAACGATTTAAGTAATATGGCCCAAGGTCTAACTGATCAAGTCAGTAAATTTACTTTAAGCTAATTCACAGAATAAACGGATAATAAAAAAAGTGCCCCAAGTTAACTATTATTTTGTATCTTCTAGCTGTTAACTAAGGTATAAAGCCGCTATGAAAATACCAAAACGACTTCAGCCACTCGTCGACGAAGGAATAGTTGACGAAGTGCTTAACCAATTAATGAGCGGTAAAGAAGCTACCGTGTATCGCGTACGTTGCGGCGACGAAATTCGTTGCGCAAAAGTATATAAAGAAGCCCATCAACGCAGTTTTAAGAAAGCGGCTCAATATCAAGAAGGTCGTAAAGGAAGAAATAGCCGACGTTCACGTGCCATCCAAAAAGGGTCAAAATTTGGCCGAGCGCAGCAAGAGTCTGCATGGCAATCGAGTGAAGTTGATGCCCTGTATAAACTTGCAGAAGCTAATGTGCGAGTTCCTCAGCCCTATGGCTGTTTTGATGGCGTTTTATTGATGGAACTCATTTGTGATGGTGAAGGTGATGTCGCCCCACGTTTAAATGATGTCTCAATGTCAGCTGAACAAGCACTTGAAGATCATAGTGAGGTAATGACCTATGTCATGCGTATGTTATGTGTCGGCATCGTTCACGGTGATTTGTCTGAATTTAATGTATTGGTCGATGATTACGGCCCTGTCATTATTGATTTACCTCAAGCGGTTGACGCAAGTGCTAACAACAATGCCAAGGCCATGTTGTTACGTGATGTAGCAAACATGACGCAGTATTATGCTCAGTTTGAACCTGCCATCTTAGACACCGACTACGGCTATGAAATGTGGGCGCTCTATGAAAAAGGTAAATTAACAGTCGAAACCCAATTAACTGGCCATTTTGTCCATAGTTCGGACAGTGCCAATGTTGATGGTATTCTTGATGAAATATCTGCCGCCTTTGAAGAAGCGCAAGAACGAGAAGCCAGAATTAACGAAACCTACGAAGAAGAATAATTAATCTTCTAAATGATATAGGTCATATCTTTGACCTATATCAAATTAATTATTACGCCAACCTCTTGTCATACAAGCCTTTTGTGACCGAACACACAATTGTGCAACAAACTAGCTCACAATACGTCAATACCATGTAAATTGTCTCTTAGAAGCCTTAAACTTTGTAAGGCTTAAACTAATTATCGAGATATAAATTATGAATGTTTTAACGGTTGATTATACTGCAAATGATGCAGCAGAACGTTTTGTAGAATCGCTTCATAAAACGGGATTTGGTGTGCTGACCAATCACCCAATTGCTAAAGAAAAAGTACAAGCTATATATGATACTTGGTACACCTTCTTTATGGATGAAGCAAAACATGACTTTTTGTTTAACCCTGAAACACAAGATGGTTATTTTCCACCGTCGGTCTCTGAAGTCGCTAAAGGGCACTCAGTAAAAGACATCAAAGAATACTTCCATTGTTATCCTTGGGGTCGTATGCCAGAAAACTTGAAACAACAAGTGATGGAATACTACGACTTAGCCAATGATTTGGCACAAGAATTATTAGGTTGGATTGAACTACATGCCCCTAGTGAAGTAAAAGCCAAATTTACGCAATCATTACCATCAATGGTTAAAGATAGCGAAGGCACATTATTACGTGTTTTGCATTACCCACCAATGACGGGTGAAGAAGAGCCTGGCGCCATTCGCGCGGCTGCTCACGGCGATATCAATTTACTAACTGTATTACCAGCAGCAAACGAACCTGGTTTACAAGTAATCGCCAGTGATGGCAGTTGGTATGACGTGCCTTGTGATTTTGGTAATATTATTATTAATATTGGTGATATGTTGCAAGAGGCCTCAGGCGGCTATTACCCGTCGACCATTCATCGGGTAATTAACCCAACCGGTGGACGAACAACACATTCACGTATTTCATTACCGCTATTTTTGCACCCAAAACCAGAAGTGGTGTTATCAGAACGCTATACCGCTGACAGTTATTTGGAAGAACGTTTACGTGAACTTGGCGTAAAAAAATAATAGGTTCTAAATAAAAATGCCAGCAAATTCGCTGGCATTTTTGTGTCTGACTAACTGTAAATCTAAGACCTCAGCGCATTAAAGCTTTTCTGCAAATTTAAGTGGTCGACATTGCTTGATCAGGTTTTTATGGCGATAAACCTTTTTGCATTTAACTTGATTATCAGTGTTCTTCACTAGGGACTGATCAAGGTCTAACGGGGACAAGTTACTGCACCCTGTGATTATCATTGATAGCATTATTAGCGTATATTTTTTCACTATTACCTCAGGTCGTTAATTACGGGAATTATTTCTAAGTAGAGTTATGCATCAACAATCAGCACTTCACCTGTAATAAACCCATCGACCGAACGTTCAAAAGCCTTGCCTACTAACTTCCCTGACACAGGTTCAAAGCCTGGCATCATTTCACCATATACATCCCATGCTTCAATTAATACCGTCGGATTAACGACATTTATGCGGATGTTGCGCGGCATCTCCAATGATACACACTTAACGAATGTATCGATTGCACCACTGGCTGTCGCATCGGCGATGGCATAAGGAATGGGCTTAGTATTTAATATCCCGCTAATTAAGGTAAAAGAACCACCATCAGCAATGTATTGTTGCCCAATGCGAACAAGATTAATCTGTCCCATCATTTTACTCATGATAGTAGTCATCCATTGTGCTTGTGTCATTTGTGTAAAATGGGCATATTCACAAAAACCTACGGTATTAACGACCGCATCAAAATGACCAACTTGTTTGTATAAAGCACGTATGGAATCTTCACTGGTAATATCAACAATATGATCCACATCACCTGAACGACCAGCTGTAATGACTTTATGATTGCCTAGTCCAGTTAAAGCCGCTTGTCCCATTTTTCCTAACGCGCCGATTAAAATAATTGTTTTCATTGGTGTTTCCTATTTGATTACTCGATTTGATAGGTGAATCATAAAGATCTAATCTAACAATTAGAAACAACAATTTATTGTAAGTGATACAGGATTTTTTGGTTTTGCGTGGCGTTCTCCTTTCCGACCTGAAAGAGAAACAGCATGTTGAGTAAATTTGACCAGTTTTAAAAGCTGCGTGATGTTATTAATGATCGGTTATTCTTCGAAAACTAATGATTTATGCCAACAATGGTTGGTGTCACTTCTCACTATTGAGGATGATGCGTAGGATGCAATTTATCATAAGCATAAAGGAATACTCGAGGAATTTAGTCAGCCATAATGGCTAAGATCTCTTGAATTTATTACTCGATAGATTGTATATCAAAATAATATTCTATATTGTGTTTGCCGAATGACTGACAATGAGTGTCAATATTTTTAAAGGAATAAAACAATGAAGTACACGGCGTTAATCTCAATATTAGTTTTAAGCCTTGGTATGCCAATGGCTGCGTCAGCGAGTAAATCGCAGCAACAATTAGTGGATAAGAGCTTAATTGTTAATTTAGATGAAAAAGTTGATGATAAGTTTTTACATGAATACGCCAACATATGGTGGCAATGGGCAGAAAGCATGTCACGCGAATATAGCCCTGTGGTAGATACTGTCGGCGAATTTTGTGATGTTAACCAACAAGGTGATGTGTGGTTTTTAGCGAGCGGCTACGGCAATTCATTAATCAGCCGACATTGTGTTATTCCCGCTGATAAGCATATATTCTTTCCAGTGATAAATATGGCCTTTTGGCCTAATTTAAAGGCTGAAACCAAGAGTACTTGTCAAAGCGTTAAGCAGGGTGCAGCATTAAATAACGACGAATTATTGACTATTAACGTAACTATTGATGGTAAATCCGTTGATAAGCCGGAACGCTTTCGACTTAAATCTGAAAAGTGTTTTGATTTACTCGGTATGGTTGATAGAAAGTACAACCCTCCTATTCTATATCCAGCAGCATCTGATGGTTATTGGATAATGATGCGGCCGTTATCTAAAGGGCATCATAAAATTACCTTTAGCGCGCAATATTTTCGAGAAGGTATTGCCTATGGAAAAATGGCGCAAGATATTTCATACGAGTTAGATGTGCAATAAGAGTATTAATTAGACGGTGATGTCCATTAAATAGCCAATGGGGAATTAATTTTGCATTGGCTGTTGAAATTAAAAGAATTCATCCCAATATATTTTACAGTAGTTACCATGGATCACAGTTAAGAGAGAAAAGCATGCCTTTAGAGCGCTCAGACCGCATTGATATTCCAGTATTACCCTTACGCGACGTTGTCGTTTATCCACATATGGTGATCCCGTTATTTGTCGGACGTGAAAAATCGATCCGTTGTTTAGAATCGGCCATGGAACAAGACAAACTTATTCTATTAGTTGCCCAAAAAGACTCATCTGTAGATAACCCTTCACGAGAAGATATTTATGATGTGGGTACTGTTGCCACTATTTTGCAATTACTAAAGCTACCTGACGGCACCGTTAAGGTATTGGTTGAAGGTAATCAGCGTGCTCGAATAAATAGCTTATACACCAACGATGATTTGCTTAGCGCCGATGCACAATATGTAGTGACAGAGCAGGTAGAAGAATTAGAGCAAGAAGTTCTTATTCGTACCGCCGTTTCAGAGTTTGATTCTTACATTAAGCTTAATAAAAAAATTCCGCCTGAAGTATTAACGTCGTTATCTGGTATTGATGACGCCGCGCGTTTGGCAGATACCATGGCCGCGCATATGACATTGAGCCTGGAAGACAAGCAACAGGTTATCGACATTGAAAGTGTCAACGATCGCTTAGAGTTCTTATTAACTATGATGGAGTCTGAAATTGACTTACTTCATATGGAAAAGAAAATTCGTGGCCGTGTGAAAAAACAGATGGAAAAATCGCAGCGCGAATACTATTTGAATGAGCAAATGAAAGCGATTCAAAAAGAAATTGGCGAACTCGATGATACACCTGATGAAATGGAAGAGCTGGCGCTTAAGATTAAAGACGCTGGCATGACAGCAGAGGGGCAGAAAAAAGCAGAATCTGAACTTCAAAAACTCAAAATGATGTCAGCTATGTCTGCTGAAGCAACGGTTGTTCGCAGCTATATTGACTGGATGATTTCTGTACCTTGGAAAAAGCGCAGTAAAGTCAAAAAAGATCTAGCAAAAGCTGAAATAGTCCTTAACAGTGACCATTACGGCTTAGAGCGAGTTAAAGACCGCATTTTAGAGTATTTAGCGGTTCAATCTCGTGTTCGTCAGCTTAAAGGACCTATTCTTTGTTTAGTGGGACCTCCTGGAGTTGGTAAAACATCATTAGGACAGTCAATCGCTAAAGCGACGGGCCGAAAATACGTACGAATGGCGCTTGGCGGTGTTCGTGATGAAGCTGAAATTCGTGGCCATCGCCGAACTTACATCGGTTCGATGCCGGGTAAAATCATTCAAAAAATGGCTAAGGTGGAAGTTAAAAATCCTCTATTTTTACTTGATGAAATTGACAAAATGAGCTCAGATATGCGGGGCGATCCTGCATCGGCCTTATTGGAAGTTTTAGATCCAGAGCAAAATAACAACTTCAATGATCATTATCTAGAAGTTGATTACGATTTATCTGATGTTATGTTTGTTGCCACTTCTAACTCAATGGACATTCCAGGTCCATTACTTGACCGTATGGAAGTGATTAATTTATCGGGTTATACCGAAGACGAAAAACTAAATATTGCCAAGCAGCATTTGCTCGAAAAACAAATTGAGCGTAATGGCCTGAAAGCGAAAGAAATTCAAATAGACGATAGCGCCATCATGGGCATTATTCGTTATTACACGCGTGAAGCAGGTGTACGTAGTTTAGAGCGCGAGATATCTAAAGTATGCCGTAAAGCGGTTAAGAAGATTTTACTTAAAGAAGTGACAGGCAAAGTTATTGTTAACAATGATAATTTAAGTGATTATTTGGGGGTTCAACGTTTTGATTTTGGTAAGTCAGCTGAGAAGAATCAAATTGGTCAAGTGGTTGGCCTAGCTTGGACACAGGTTGGTGGCGATTTACTGACAATAGAAACAGCCTCAGTCATTGGTAAAGGAAAGCTTAATTACACCGGCTCGCTGGGTGATGTAATGAAAGAGTCTATTCAAGCTGCCATGACCGTTGTGCGCTCACGTGCGTCTAAATTAGGCATTAATAGTGATTTCCATGAGAAGCGTGACATCCATGTTCATGTGCCAGATGGGGCAACGCCTAAAGATGGGCCAAGTGCTGGTATTGGCATGTGCACAGCCTTAGTTTCAAGTTTAACTGGGAACCCTGTGCGCGGTGACGTTGCCATGACTGGCGAAATTACCCTACGCGGTGAAGTGTTACCCATTGGCGGCTTAAAAGAGAAATTATTGGCGGCACATCGTGGCGGCATAAAGCGCGTGATTATTCCTCATGATAATGAAAAAGACTTAGCTGATATTCCAAAAAATGTCATTGGAGACCTAGAAATTCATCCTGTCAGGTGGATTGATGATGTTTTGACTTTAGCGTTAGAGCATGATCCACAAGGATTTAGTGTTAAATCTGCATAAATAATGATAGATCGGTTTAAAAGTGTTAAAAAAA
>Ga0209291_1000791_pt1 | contig 29856 bp, 26 predicted proteins | sample GOMGulsemesocosm_FD_184633 | JGI IMG/M metagenome (GOLD analysis project Ga0209291, IMG submission 184633) | Methane-oxidizing microbial communities from mesocosms in the Gulf of Mexico - GOM9B Gulf of Mexico (SPAdes) (version 2) | ecosystem: Environmental > Aquatic > Marine > Cold seeps...
TTTATTTATGATCACAAAGTGCGCCTTATTATTATGTGTTTTGTAGCTGAATTGTTAATAAACCCAAAATGATCTGATAAAATAGAAGTATCGGGGTGTAATTGGAATAGGAGCTACACAGAGATTATTTGTCTGCTTGTAAGTTTATATTTACGGGTTAAAAGCGCTAATGTGACTGTTTTAGGTAAGGGGGTTTTAAATGGTTTTTATTATCACTTGTTTTTAAAGCAATTTTAGGCATTTAAAAAGCTTACTAGACGCACCTGTTAGTAAGCTTTATTGCACACTTATTACTTTATCGAAATTTATACCGCTAAATGTGCTTGCCACGAGTCCATGTCGAACCGGTTAACAATCGTTCACCCGCATCAACCGCGCCTGTTTCCATTGTCGTGCCCATAGAGTCGTTCCATCGGTTTAAAAAGCCAAACAACGAAATAACGCCTAAAATTTCTACAATTTCACCGTCATCCCAATAATGATGAAGCTGTGCCGAAATATTATCATCTACCGCATTTGGAACACTTGAAGCGGCAAGTGCAAATTCAAATGCGGCTTTCTCGCCTGCACTGTACATGTCGCTTTCTCGAAATGACCAAATGTTTTCTAAACGTTCATCACTACCACCGTATCGCTCGGCGGCTAAAATTGTATGTGCTTCACAATAGCGACAACCTGTATTTGCACTCGTAATGTAGCCAATTAATCTTTTTTGTTCAGCCGTTACTTTTCCGTCATTGGCCATTACGGCCATGTTCAAACCTATAAAAGCTTTAGCAATTGCAGGGCGACGTTGCATGGTTAAAACACTATTAGGACAAAAGCCGAGTGTTTCATTAAAAAATCGAGCAAGCTCGGCAACTTCTTCATTTTCATCAATAGAAAGTGGGGTAACTAGCGACATCGTTTTCTCCAGTTTTGTTAGCTTGATTATTAATATCTATGTTAACCGTAATACAAAATAATAGATAGTGCAAATGCAACATCTGTTGTTTGCAAATGTTTATATTCAATCCTAGAGTCGTGTTATTTAATTTTGATTAATGATAAAGTGGCAAAATCAACGAAAACCTCAGGTATATCATTATTAATTCTGCCAGAAATAAAGCATTTACGCTGACTCAAGAAATTATCGAACCACTTGATTTAACCACGCATTTACCATTTCGTGTGGCAGTTGTGAGTAACTTACTTGCGTTGAATCGTGATTGGAATATTCGTGAATTGTGCGACCTAGAACCGCGTGAAATGCGCGTTTTACTCAATATAGGTTCATACATGCCAATTAAGTCCGCAGATATTGCTTATCAATCTCGTATTGATTCATATAATGTTAGCCGAGCGGTGAAAGCATTAGATAAGAAAAGTCTGCTAGATATTCGCCGAGATGAAAAAAGCAAAAATATAAAGATTCTTGCTTTGAACGAAAAAGGCAAAGCGCTCTATCACAAACTAACTCGTGCTATGGAAATAAGGTCGACAGAGCTTGAAAGTGTTTTAACGCCTGAGGAAACTAGCTCGTTTTATAATATGCTTAGTAAGATAGAAGAAAAGACTGAGCACCTATTAGCGGAGCAAGCATTAGCTAAAATAGCGAAAGGTGAAGAAGCTCCTGCGGATCAAAAAGAGCTCATTCGCTGGCATAAAAAAAGCTTGAACGGGGATATTAAACCTACCTAACCCTAAGCTAAATCTCAGTTAAATAACGCTTATGTAATATTTTCACTCGTTCTACATACACTTTAGTTTCAGGGTAGGGCGGTACGCCGTTGTATTTTTTTACTGCGCCTTCTCCTGCATTATAAGCGGCTGAAACTAGAGTTATATTGCCGCCGTATTTCCTTATTAACCGTGCTAAATGTCTACTGCCTGCTTGAATATTTTGCCGAGCATTAAATGAATCTTTTAATCCTAGCTCTTTTGCCGTTGCAGGCATTAGTTGCATTAGTCCTTTTGCGCCGGTTTTTGATATCGCTTGTGGATCAAAGTGCGACTCAGCATGGATAACAGCGCGGATAAGTGCGCCATCTATTTTATATAGTTTGGCTTGTTGATTAATTGTTTTGTTAAAGTGACGAAGATATAGACGGGTATTATGCCAATCAACTAAGGAATTCACTTGGCAAGCGAAACAGCCGACACGTATTTGTTGGTAATGAGTGCCAATTGGGGGAATATCTGAAAAAGAACTAATGCCCTTTACCGACTTGTATTCGTAAACGGCCACACCATCTTCGGATGTTATCCCTTGTGCTATAACAAGTGAGCACAAGGTAGATAATAAGAGAGTACAAAGTGATAGCGAAAGCTTCAAGCTGATTTATCCTCTATTTTTGTTAAAAACACTTATGTTACACCTTGTTCGTCAAACTATATTAGTAATGTCATTCTATTTAATTAAGGCGTAAGTGAAATGTTTAAGTCTCTCAAACATAAAGGTAATTATAGTGATGATTTCTGTGCCAGTTGGTTTTTTTTCTTAAGTGCTTTTTTCTCAGCTCGGCGGCGTTTAAAAAAAGCAGAGAGTAACTGGCTACTTTGCTCTGCCATCACACCTGAATGTATTTCAATGCGATGATTATGCTTATCGTCACAAAGTAAATTAAAGGCGCTACCTGCTGCGCCAGTTTTTAAATCGGTTGTTGCGTAAACCACCCGTTTTATGCGGCTATGTACTAATAAACCCGCGCACATAGGGCAAGGCTCTAAAGTCACGTAAAGGGTACAGTCGAGTAAGCGATAGTTCTGTAACGCTATGCCTGCCTCGCGAACCGCAACCATCTCTGCGTGGGCTGAAGGATCGTTTAAGGTAATTGATTGATTATAACCTTCGCTAACTATTTTATTATTGGCGACAACCACGGCGCCAACAGGAATTTCGTCAATGGTTTCAGCTTGTTGAGCAAGTTCATACGCTCGTTGCATAAACAGTTGATCTAAAGCTTGTTGCTCTTCGCTGACCGTCATTATAAAAACATCTCCAATAAATCATTCAAATAACGGTGTCCAAGTTTAGTAACCTGCCAACTGCCATCAGCGTTTTCTGTCATTAGTTCTTTTTGCTTCGCTATGATTAAGTTAGGTAAAATAGTCTCGATTGATAACCCGGTACGACTTTGATAATCAGATAAGGTAAAACTACTGAATAAACGCAGTCTATTCATCATGTATTCAAAGGGTAACTCGTCTTTTTTTACTTCGTTGAGATGATCTAAATGTGGACGACTATTATCTAAATAACCCTTTGGATGTTTAACTTTTATCGTGCGATAGATTTTCTGATTAATAGGGTCTGTAATTTTACCGTGGGAACCACAACCAATACCTATGTAGTCACCGAATTGCCAATAGTTAATATTGTGCTGACATTCAAAGCCGGGTTTACAGTAAGCAGAAATTTCATATTGTTGATAACCGGCATCCGCTAATAAAGCAATGCCTTGGTCTTGTATATCCCATAGAACTTCGTCTTCAGGTAATGTTGGCGGACGTGAATGAAAAGCCGTGTTTGGTTCTATGGTTAATTGATACCAAGATAAATGTGTCGGATTTAGTGAAACTGCAGTGGTCAAGTCGTCAAGGGCATTAGCGATATTTTGCTGCGGTAAACCGTGCATTAAGTCCAGGTTAAAGGTTTTTATACCACATGAGTAGGCAAGTTCGGCGGCTTTCTTCGCTTGGTTGCTATCATGAATTCGACCTAACTTTATTAACTTATCTGATTCGAAACTTTGCACGCCAATTGAAAGTCTTGAAACGCCACCGTTAAAAAATCCAATAAACTTTTCGGCTTCTACCGTACCAGGATTTGCCTCTAAGGTAATTTCAATGTCGTCTTTATGCTCAAAGCGATCAAGTACTTGCGTTAATAAGGTTTCAATGGCCGGCGCTGAAAATAAGCTAGGAGTACCACCACCTATAAAAATACTGTGTAGTGGACGATCATTTAAAGCAAACTTAGCAATGTCGGTATCTAAATCTTCAATAAGATTTTTTACGTATTCTTGTTCAGGTATCTCGGCTTTTAAGGCATGAGAATTAAAGTCACAGTATGGGCATTTTTCCACACACCAAGGTATGTGGATATATAGCGATAAAGGAGGAGCTTGTAGCACGATTATTTAGCACCAAAATGTTGAACAAGTTTTGCGAGTGCTTGACCGCGATGACTTAAACTATTTTTTAAATCGCGTGGTAATTGCGCTGAAGTCATTTGTTGCTGATCTTGCCAAAAAATAGGGTCGTAGCCAAAACCTTGTTCACCCAATTTATCTCGAATAATAGTTCCTTCCCAAACACCATGACAAATAATAGGCGTTGGATCATTTTCGTGTTTCATATAAACCAAAACACAATGAAAACGTGCTGTACGTTTACTGTCAGGTGTGTTTTCTAAAGCGTGTAACAGTTTATTGGTATTATCTTCATCGGTGGCATTTTCACCGGCATAACGGGCAGAATAAACACCAGGTGCACCATCGAGTGCATCAACTTCTAAACCTGAGTCGTCAGCAATTGCCGGTAAACCGGTAATTTTTGCAGCATGACGCGCTTTGATTATGGCATTTTCTACAAATGTTGTGCCTGTTTCTGCCACTTCACTGACATTAAATTCGCTTTGTGGTTTTATTTCAATATTGTGTGCAGCTAATAAATGGCTAAGTTCTTTTACTTTACCTTTATTGCCTGTGGCTAATACGATGGTTGACATTTTTATACCTGAAAATTTAGATGAAAAAAATAAAATCAGGGATTAGCCTGATTTTATTGGAAACATTATTAAGACGTAGTTTGAATTAATCTGGGTTAATCAACATAAAATTTTTGCGTAAATTTAAGTTGCTGAATTTCTTTACCATCATTAATCGTGATATCAAAGTAGAAGGTTTCTTCATTAGTGTATTTAACTTGCGCTAAATAATAAATGGCGTCGCCTTCTTTTACTTCGTCAAACGAAAGTGTTTTTATTTGGCCTAGATCATTACGAGCAGTACCGCGCATAACTACGGCTTTAGCTGGTGTCGACTTTTTAGTGTCGTCTAAAACAGAAATATTAATTAAACCATTAAAACGGCTTCGTTCAATATTATAAGCTTTTGCAATTTTTGGTGTTAAAAACGTGGCATTAAGAGCGATATAGTGAATTTGCATTGTGCCCATTTTTTTCATATTTTCAGCAAAAACGTTACTGACTAACGTTAGTGAGACTAAAAGAATGAAAATAAAGGTTTGTAGTATATTTTTCATAATGAGTTCCTTATTGATCTCAATTATTCATACATTTAATAAGACAGGTTTTATATGAAAATGATTACAAAACCTCTTTATATTGCACAGGATTTTTATAGCATTGCCCAACCAGGCACTGCGCCTGATAAGAAAATATTAACCACGTTAAGAAATAAAAAGGCGATAAGTATGGATAAATCTAAACCGCCAATACTTGGTATTATACGTCTTATTGGTTTTAAAAAAGGTTCAGTTAATTGGCTTAATATTGCTTGTGTTGGGTTATAGCCTTGTACTACCCAGCTCATTAATGCCATAACCAACATCAGCATAAACAACAACACACCGGTTTGTTTAATTAAATAAATAAACCCTAGATAAAGCGCGGTCATAATATTAATATCACCACCATTAAGTAGTGGAACAATAATAAATTTCAAGCTAGCGACAGCAAATGCTAATAATAAGGTTGAAACATCAATCCCACCGAAGCCAGGAATAACTCGACGTAACGGAATAACTGCTGGGTTGGTCACTTTGACGATAAATTGACTGAGTGGGTTATAAAAATCTGCACGTACCAGTTGTAACCATACGCGTAAAACTAACAGCATTAATAATGCATCAAAGACAAAACTCAGCAAATAATTAATGGCTTCCATCGACTTCTCCAAAACTTAATAATTTATAAAATTCAAAAATTTGTTTAAACGTTATTTTGCGCCATTTCTTTAGCGCGATGCAATGCACTATTCATCGCATTTGTTACTATTTGTTCCAAGCCGTCATCAATAAAAGAATTAATGGCTGCGTTTGTAGTACCACCTTTTGATGTCACTTTAGCACGCAACTCACTGATAGGGATATCGTGGTTAGCTACCATTTGAGCGGCGCCTAATGCGGTTTGTTGCACTAATTCTCGACTTTCTTTTGCCGTAAACCCTAATGTAATGGCTTGTTTTTCCATGGCTTCCATAAACAAGAAAAAATACGCAGGAGCTGATCCTGAAACCGCAATAATGTGATCTATTTCATCTTCAGTGTTTAACCACTTTACAATACCTACAGAACTCATTAGCGCGTCGGCTATTTGTTTTTGATGCTCGTTTACATTTTCGGCAGCGTACAGACCTGTAACTCCCAGCCCTAATTGCGATGGCGTATTTGGCATGGTGCGAATTATCGCACAAGGGTTTACTAAGGCGTTTTTCATTTGTGCTACTGTGCAACCAGCGGCAACAGAAATAAAGCACTTGTTGCTAATATCCATTTGCTCGCTAATTTTTTGACAAACACCTGCAATAAAATGTGGTTTAACACCAAGTACAATAAAGTCAGCAAAATTAGCTGCTTCAATGTTATCGTCGGTTTGTAAAATACCAAGCTGTTCTTTTAACGCTAGGCGTTTTTCAGGCGAAGGATTTGACACCATAATATCTTCAGCATTAAAACCTGTTTTTACTAAGCCAGAAATAATAGCGCCGTTCATATTACCTGCGCCAATAAAAGCTATTTTTGTCATCATATACCTGTAAATAATATCGATTGAAATGGATTTAATAATTTCGCTATTGTAACGAATAAAGCGCTAATAAAGTGAAATAGATTGTTATTTATCTTCTCTTGCACCAAAAATAGCTGAACCTACTCTTACCATGGTTGACCCCGCACTAATCGCGGTATCTAAATCGCCGGACATGCCCATTGATAAAGTATCAACGCTAGGGTGTTTTTTCTGTAATTCAGAGAAAAGTTGCTGCATTTTTTCAAAGCTCTGCGTTGAAGCATTTTTTTCAGGGATAGCCATTAAACCACGCAAAGTTAAATGTTCGCATTCTTGTATAAAGTTAACGAGGTCATTAAGTTCGCCAACCGTTACGCCAGACTTGCTTTCCTCACCACTAATATTGACTTGTAAACAAACGTTGAGGGGAGTATCTTTGCTAGACCTATGATCATTAAGACGTTTTGCTATTTTTATACGGTCAACACTGTGTACCCATGAAAAGTCTTCAGCAATAAGCTTTGTTTTATTTGACTGAATAGGGCCGATGAAGTGCCAAGTGATGTCGGTGAATTTCTGTAGTTGATTTATTTTTTCTACAGCTTCTTGTATATAACTTTCACCGAATGCGCGTTGGCCTGAAATATAAGCCTGCTCTATCATTTTGCTCGTTTTAGTTTTACTCACCGCAAGTAATGTTACTTGTTCGGCTGAGCGCTTTGCCTGCTGGCAGGCATTAAAAATTTGCAGATTTATGTTAGCAATATTATCTTTAATGGATGTCATATCGTTTTTTTGTCAACTTACGTTCAATTTAAAAATTAATTTTTAAGAGGTTTTTATGGATATTACCGAATTACTGGCCTTTAGTGTGGAAAATGATGCATCAGATTTGCATTTGTCAGCGGGTTCTCCGCCATCAATTCGTGTTGATGGCGATGTGCGCAAACTCAATATTCCAGCATTTGACGAGAAAGACGTGAATGCTTTGGTCTATGATATTATGAATGACCGCCAACGCAAAGAGTATGAAGAAAATTTAGAGGTCGATTTTTCTTTTGAAGTGCCTAACTTAGCACGATTTCGTGTTAATGCTTTCAATCAAAACAGAGGACCTGCTGCAGTATTTCGTACGATACCGAGTAAAATATTATCACTCGATGACTTAGGTTGTCCTGATATTTTCCGTGATATTTCTGATACTCCACGAGGTTTAGTTTTAGTTACTGGGCCGACAGGTTCGGGTAAATCGACAACCCTAGCAGCCATGGTCGATTATATTAACGACAGTAAACATGATCATATACTTACCATAGAAGATCCGATTGAATTTGTTCATGAAAATAAAAAGTGTTTAATCAATCAGCGTGAAGTACATCGAGATACGCTAAGCTTTGAAGCCGCACTACGTAGTGCATTGCGTGAAGATCCCGATGTTATTCTTGTTGGTGAAATGCGAGATTTAGAAACTATTCGTCTAGCGATGACTGCCGCAGAAACCGGGCATTTAGTCTTTGGCACTTTACATACCACGTCAGCACCCAAAACGATTGATCGTATTATTGATGTCTTCCCCGGTGAAGAAAAGTCTATGGTGCGCTCAATGTTATCGGAGTCACTTCGTGCGGTTATCTCTCAAACATTGATCAAAAAAGTAGGTGGAGGTCGAGTTGCTGCTCATGAAATTATGCTGGGAATTCCGGCAATTAGAAATTTAATTCGTGAAGACAAAATTCCGCAAATGTACAGTGCGATTCAAACTGGTATGTCTAATGGCATGCAAACGATGGATCAATGTTTACAGGGGTTAGTAAATCGAGGATTAATCACCAAGCAAGATGCGATGGAAAAAGCGGTAGATAAAAACCAATTTCGAGGTTATTAACTATACATAATATTGAGTCTTATTTGTTTTTTAAGACTTAAATATTACTTATACCCCATATTACGGTACAAACGATAAGAGAAATAATAATGAATTTTCATGATTTATTACAAAAAATGGTACATGAAGATGCCTCTGATATGTTTGTTACAGCCAAGCTAGCAGTAAGTGCAAAAGTGAATGGCGAGTTACAAGCGATTGATGATCACCTATTAACAAGCGATGAATCATTAGCATTGGTTCATAATGCAATGAATGACAAGCAGATAAAACAATTTGACGAAGAAAAAGAATGTAACTTTGCTATTTCAATTGACGGTATTGGCCGTTTTCGTATATCTGCTTTTTGGCAGCGAGATATGGCAGGCATGGTTGTTCGCCGCATAGTGACTGAAATACCTGATGCTGATGATTTAGGTTTACCTTCAGTTTTAAAAGACGTGGTGATGTCTAAGCGCGGCTTAGTACTTTTTGTTGGTGGTACCGGTACGGGTAAATCAACATCAATGGCTTCATTGATTGGTTACCGCAATAAAAATTCGCGGGGACATATTCTGACCATTGAAGATCCTGTTGAATTTGTTCATGAGCATGGTCGTTGTATGGTAACCCAACGCGAAGTTGGCTTAGATACCGAGAGTTTTGATGCAGCATTAAAAAGCTCTTTACGCCAAGCTCCTGATGTTATTTTAATTGGTGAAATACGTAACCAAGAAACTATGGAACATGCCTTAAGTTTTGCTGAAACAGGGCATTTATGTATAGCAACATTGCATGCCAACAATGCTAACCAAGCTATTGATCGTATTATGCATTTGGTACCTGCAGATCAACATGGCAAGTTGTTGTTTGATTTAGCACTAAATCTACGGGGTATTATTGCTCAGCAGTTGATCCCAACGCGTGATGGTACTGGACGTGTTGCCGCGATTGAAATTTTACTTAATTCACCTTATGTCGCAGAGCTTATTAAAAAAGGTGATATTGGTAGTATTAAAGAAGTCATGCAAAAATCGAAAGAGCAAGGCATGCAAACCTTTGATGGTGCTTTGTTTGACTTGTATCAAAAAGGGTTAGTGAATTATGCTGATGCGCTGCATCACGCTGATTCGCCAAATGATTTACGCTTGATGATAAAATTACGGAGTAATGATCAAGGTGGAACGGGGGCATTAAGTGGTGTAACCCTAGATGGTTTAGAGCCTAAGGACGACTAACCTTTATTTAATATATTTATTAAACATAAAGACAAATTGTAGGTTCCCAAGCCAACAAATTAACTGTTATAGCTTGGCGACCTACAATTTATTTTATGAGTACTGAGACTCAAAATAGCTTTCTATAATCAACCTTGCCGATTCCGCGTCAATATTATCTTTTTTCAAGTTACGATAACCCCCTTCTGCAAATAATCTTTCTTTGGCATCTGCAGTTGTTAAGCGCTCATCTTGAAATTCTACCTTTAGAGAAAACTTATTCGATAAGCGATTACCAAATTTCTTCGCATCACGGGTGAGTTGTTGTTCGCTACCATCCATATTTAAGGGTAAACCGACCACTAAAAAGTCAGGTAACCATTCCTTGATAAACTTAGTTAATTCCATTTCGTTAGGAATTCCATCTTTTGCTTTAATCGAGCCTAAAGGTGAAGCACTGCCGGTAAGTTCTTGTCCGACAGCAACACCAATATATTTTTTACCAAAATCAAAGCCTAAGATGGTGCGTTGGCCTACTTTATTTACCACTTAATTTCCTTAACATACATATTCTAATTTAAGCATGGCCAACATCTGCTGATAAGTGCCTGATATCGATCCCAAGCTTTTCAGTTGCTTTCTTCCAGCGTTGCTCAATAGGTGTATCAAATACAATATCACCATCAGCAGGTGTTAAAAGCCAAGAGTTGGATTTTATTTCTTCTTCTAGTTGCCCTGGACCCCAGCCCGCGTATCCTAAAGTAACCATATATTTTTCTGGTGCTTCTTCTGTACCTAGCGCCATTAAAATATCTTTAGAGGTGGTGATCATTACGTCTTTACTTAAGGATAATGATTGTTTCCAGCAATCTTGTGGACTATGTAAAACAAAACCACGGTCCTGCGAAACAGGGCCGCCTTTTAGCACTTGTTGTCCTAATTCAGGGGATTCCTCTTTTTCAGAATCTATTTGGGTGAGCAGTTCATTTAATGTAATATTTACGGGCAAATTAATAATAAGTCCCATCGCACCTTGTTCATTGTGTTCACAAATATAGGTAACGGTTTTATTAAAACATAAATCATCTAATGTGGGCATTGCGATTAAAAATTGATTTTCTAAGCTTTCCATACCTTCACCTTTTTACATCTTAAGTTTTAAAAACTATATGCATCATTGTTTTTAGAGGTATTGTGATCCTTTTTACATAAGGATCACAGCTAAGTAATAGACTCAATAACTTTATTTTGTGGTAAAAAATAATATCTAAAGTGATTAAGCTCTAGGACGAATATTTTCTTCGATTGCATCCATTAATTTACCGCTGATGTTAATAGGATATGCGGCTTCAATTTCTCTAATACAGGTAGGACTGGTTACGTTAATTTCGGTAACTTTGTCACCAATAACATCTAACCCTACAAAGTATAGACCACGTTTCTTTAATTCAGGTGCAATTGTTTCAGCTATTAATTTATCGGTTGCGCTAAGCGGGCGTGCTTCGCCTCGACCACCGGCCGCTAAATTGCCACGAGTTTCACCTTGCGCTGGAATTCGCGCTAAGCAATACGGCATAGGTTCACCATTGACGATAAGAATGCGCTTGTCGCCATCTTTAATGGCAGGCATGAATTCTTGTACCATCGCATATTGATTACCATGGTTTGTTAATGTTTCTAAAATTACACCCACGTTGGCATCATTCTCTTTGATACGGAAAATGGAAGCTCCACCCATACCATCAAGTGGCTTAATAATAATATCTTTTTCTTGTTGATGAAACTCGCGAATTTTATCGTTATTACGTGTCACTAACGTACGTGGTGTTAACTCTGAAAACCAAGCGGTAAATAGCTTTTCGTTACAATCACGTAAGCTTTGTGGCTTGTTTACAATTAAGGTGCCTTCAACTTCCGCACGTTCTAACATATAAGTTGCGTATATGAATTCAGTATCAAACGGAGGATCTTTACGCATTAATACTGCGTCTAATTCAGACACCGCAATATCGTTTACTTCGTCAAGTTCATACCAGTGTTCGGTATCGTCAAATACTTTTAATTTTTGAGCTGTTGCTCGACATTGCCCTTGATCAAGGTACAAGTCTTTCATTTCCATATAATAAATTTCGTAACCACGTTTCTGAGCTTCGAACATCATCGCCATAGATGAATCTTTCTTTACATTGACCTCTGAAATAGGGTCCATTACTACGCCAAGTTTGATTGTCATTTTTTTTCCTAATGTGTTCGTTACTATTTAATGTCGCCAAAACGGCATTGTAATGCGGTAATTGCGGTTAATGCTGCTGTTTCTGTTCTCAAAACTCTAGGTCCTAACAAAACATCGACAAAAGCTGCTTGATTGGCTTTTTTAATTTCATCATCGTTTAAACCACCTTCAGGCCCTATTAGTAATCGAACGCGTTGCTTTGATTCAGCTTGGCTATCCTCAGGCAAATTCATAATAGAATATTGTGCTTTTGGGTGTAAATTTAGCTTTAGCGCCAAGCTCTCTTGAACGAGCCATTCATCTAAGTAAATGGCAGGCATAACAGTAGGGACCGTACAACGTCCACTTTGTTCACAAGCACCTATGACTATTTTTTGCCACTGGTCTATTTTCTTCTGTAAACGTTCACCCGTTAACTTAACACCGCATCGTTCGGTGAACAGTGGCGTTATGGTATTAACCCCTAATTCCACTGATTTTTGTAAGGTAAAATCCATTCTATCGCCACGAGAAATACCTTGGCCTAAATGAATATTTAACGGCGATTCAATATTTCGTTCAGTAAAGCTTTTAATCACAACCTGAGCTTGTTTTTTACTGACGTTTGTGAGCTCTGCTTGATATTCACCTAATGAATTATTAAATAATTCGCCATTAAAAAGGGTGAGGGCGTCGCCATCTTTTAATCGCAAAACACGGACCGTATGACCGAATGCATCATCAGTTAAGGTAATCGTATCTCCAATCGTTAGCGATTGATTTTGATAAATTCTAGGATTGCTCATTTTTATTTGTTTTTTTATGACCTTGTGGAGAAATATATGGGCGAATGTCGATTATTTCAATTCTCATTTTATAAAATCAAAGGAAATAATAATTTTATCTAAAAATAATAACAAATTAAGAGCCTTTGATTACATTTTACAACTGATTTAACTATGATCTAATGCAATAATAACTTTTTTAGCAGCTTTATCATTGATTAGCTGTTTTAGTTACGTGCTGTTACATCCTAAATGGAGAACATAGATGTTCACAAAACACCTAAAATTTTTTCAATCTGCTTTATCTCGTCTTAGTTTTTTGTCAGTCATTGTCTTTGTTGTTGCCAGCTGTGGCGAGGCTGAGCAAATAAAAAAAGCTCCTCCAGCTCCGGCTGTTTCTGTTTATGACATAAAAGTAAATGAAATTGGTAGTTATCGTGAATTTGTTGCTCGTACTGTCGCTTCAAAAGAAGTTGATCTACGCGCTCGTATTGAAGGTGAGTTAATTGAACGTCATTTCGAGGAAGGGTCAAGTGTTGAAAAAGATCAAGTTCTTTTAAAAATTGACCCCGCCGCTTACCAAGCTTCTTTAGAATCGGCCAAAGCAGATTTAACCAGTAAAATTGCTGGCGCAGGTGGTGCCGCGCGAGATTTAAAACGGGGCCGAGAAGTCGCCGGTGATGGCTATATTTCGCAATCTGATCTTGATAAATTAATTACCAATGACTCACAAGCGAAAGCCGCCGTTAAGGTGGCTGAATCAACGTTAGCAAAAGCAAAGTTAAGCTTAAGTTACGCTATTATTAAAGCCCCTTTTTCAGGTCGTATAGGTAAGGTCAATTATAATGTCGGTACGGTTGTTAGTCCGACAAGTAATACACTTGCCACATTAACGGCAACTGACCCTATGTATGTGAGCTTTCAAGTAGAAGAAAGTGATTATGTTTCTTATTTACAAAAACATAAAAACACCCAAAAGCCTGAAGATTTATCAATTAATATCTCTTTGCGTTTACCCAATAACACCCAATATAGCGAATCTGGATTGTTAACTTTCGCCGATACCAAAATCGATGAAGGTATGGGAACTGTAGAATTACGGGCGAAATTTAATAACCCAGACGGCATTATTTTACCTGGCTTGTTCGTTACGTTAATCATTGAAGGTAAGGAGAAAGAAAGCATGGCATTAGTGCCACAGGCCGCTGTGCAGGAAAATCAACAAGGGAAGTTTGTGCTTGTTGTTAGCGAAGATAATAAAGTTACTCAACGCTTGGTTACACTCGGAAGAAGAATAAACGCAATGTGGGTCGTTGAGTCAGGTGTTAAAGCCAACGAACGAGTGATTGTAGAAGGGTTACAAAAAGTAAGAAATGGCATTGCAGTCAAACCTGTCGGTAAACGTGTTGATCCGCTTACCGGTACAATTTCTGACTTTTTAGCGCAATAAGGGCACATTTATGATCAGTAAAACGTTTATTCATAGGCCTAAATTTGCCTTTGTTATTTCTATTGTTATTACCTTAGCCGGTTTAATCGCTATGGGGTTATTACCGGTAAATATGTACCCAGAAATAACGCCTCCACAAGTTCAAATATCTGCTGTCTATCCCGGCGCTAGTGCACAAGTTGTCGAAGAGTCTGTGATTCGTCCCATTGAAGAGAAAATCAATGGTGTTGAAGATATGATGTACATTGAGTCAACGGCATCAAATAATGGTTCTGCAACCATTACTGTGTTTTTTAAAGTGGGCACAGATGACGATATGGCACAAGTGAACGTGCAAAATAGAGTAGCACTCGCTCAAAGTTCTCTACCCTCAGAAGTAACACGTCAAGGCGTAACGGTTAAGAAAAAATCTAGTTCGATGTTAATGGCGATTAATTTATTCTCAGAGCAAGAAGGAATCGACCAACTCTTTTTAAGTAACTATGCAACCAATTCATTAACTGAACCGCTAGGGCGTATTCCAGGTGTTGCAGAAGCTAGTGTGATGGGGGAAATGACTTATAGTATGCGTGCCTGGCTTAGACCTGACCGTATGGCATCATTAGGTGTTACTGTTACTGAAGTTAAACAAGCACTGCAAGAGCAAAATCTAATTGTTGCCGCCGGTAAATTAGGTGCCAGTCCATCATTACCTAACCAGCAATTTGAGTATTCAATACAAGCGAAAGGGCGATTAAAAACGGTTGAAGAGTTTGGTTCAACCATTATTCGTGCTCGTTCAAACGGTAACTTTGTTCGTTTATCTGATATTGCCCGCTTAGAGTTAGGGGCGCAAGACTATGGTACTAAAGCTCGCTTAAATGGCAAAGAGACTGCATTTTTAGTTATATACCAATTGCCAGGCGCAAATGCTACTGAAGTTGCTAGGTTAGTGAAATTAGAGATGAAAAAGTTATCAGAGCGTTTCCCTGATGGACTGGAGTATGTCATTCCTTACGACACCACTGAGTTTATTATCCGCTCCATTGAAGAAGTTAAAATGACATTATTTCAAGCGGTTGGTTTGGTCATTTTAGTGGTTTTCTTATTTTTACAAAATTGGCGTGCAACACTCATCCCGACTATTGCTATACCTGTGTCATTAATTGGTACTTTTGCTTTTATGTTAGTGATGGGATACACCATTAACACAATTACCTTATTTGGTTTGGTACTGGCAATAGGAATTGTGGTCGATGATGCCATTATTGTTATTGAAAACGTCGAACGAATTCTTAAAGAAGAACAACTTGAAATTAAAGAAGCTGTATCAAAAGCCATGGAGCAAGTTTCTGGCCCTATCATAGCAACGACCTTAGTGTTACTTGCTGTATTTGTTCCTGTTGCTTTTATGCCGGGAATAACTGGTGAGCTCTATAAACAGTTTTCAGTAACGATATCATTTGCCGTTATTATCTCTTCTATCAATGCCTTAACTTTGAGCCCCGCGCTTTGTACTGTTTTATTAAATAAAGATAATATGAAGCCGATTAAATGGTTATCACCATTTGAACGCGGTATTAAAAAAATGACGGGCAGTTATACCACAGGTGTTAACTTCTTATTAAAACGTACTGCTCGTGTTGGCATTGTTGTAGGACTATTGTTTTTAGCAACGGGATGGTTAACCACCTCTGTACCGACTGGCTTTGTTCCTGGCGAAGATCAAGGTTATGTTTTCCTTGATATACAGTTACCAGATGCTGCTTCAAGTAATAGAACACAGGCCCTTATTGATAAAATAACGCCGATGATAAAAGCAGATCCTGCGGTTACTGATATTATTACCGTGTCAGGGTTTTCATTATTAGGTGGTGCGGGTTCTAATAATGGCTTGGGCATTATCATGTTAAAAGATTGGGAAGAGAGAACTGATAAAGAACTGCAATTACGACAGGTTATCCGTCGCTTAATGGGGCAACTTTGGACCATGCCTGATGCACAAATTATGATTTTCAATCCGCCACCTATTCCAGGTTTAGGGACAAGTTCAGGCTTTGAATTTAAATTACAAGACAGTGAAGGTAGAAGTCCAACAGATCTAGCGCAAGTGATGAATGGATTGATATATGAAGCGAATCAGCGCCCAGAGCTAAACAGAGTTTTCAGTACTTATCGTGCTAATGTTCCGCAATACTTTTTAGAAGTGGACCGTAACAAAGCCAAAGCTCAAGGTGTCGCTTTATCAGATATATTTATTACTCTGCAGGCTCAGCTTGGCTCAATGTATATTAATGACTTCAGTCAATTTGGTCGTACCTATAAAGTTACCATACAAGCGGAAACAGAGTTTAGAAAAGACCCTTCTGATTTAAGGCATTATTTTGTCCGTAACCAAGACGGAGAAATGGTGCCATTAACGACTCTCGCTAAATTAGAACCTATTTTAGGTCCAACAAGTATCGGACATTTTAACTTGTATCGTAGTGCGAGCATTACGGGTCAAGCAACTGCTGGTCATTCATCTGGTGAGGCTATCGCTATCATGGAAGAATTGGCTGAAAACTTACCACAGGGCTATATTTTTGAATGGGCAGGGCAATCCAAACAAGAAATTGAAGCGGGTAACTTAGCCCCAATTTTGTTTGGCTTAGCCTTGTTGTTTGTTTATTTATTTTTAGTGGCACAATACGAAAGCTGGACCATACCATTTTCAGTTATAGCGGCTGTGCCATTAGCGTTATTTGGCTCAATGCTGACACTTTATATTCTTGGAATGGAAAACAATATTTATGCGCAAGTTGGTTTAGTATTGCTGATTGGTTTATCCACTAAAACAGCGATTCTTATCGTTGAGTTTGCCATGGAGCTACGAGCCGCAGGTAAAAGTATTATGGAAGCTGCACTTGATGCCGCAAGGCTAAGGTTTAGAGCCGTATTAATGACCGCTCTTTCTTTTGTCTTGGGCGTTATTCCCTTAGTGATGTCGTCAGGCGCTGGTGCGAGTAGCCGGATATTTCTTGGTATAACTGTACTTTCTGGAATGTTAGCAGCCACTATATTAGGGACTTTATTAGTACCCTACTTCTTTATGGTGATTCAGCGTATGCGTGAAAAAATTAAAGGTACGGTGAGCTGATTTTTATACGTTCCTCTTAATTTAATTATTACTTAAGCTATCGCCTCGCTTGTGAAATGACTTTTCATTTATTTGGAAAGTCATTTTTTTTGCTCTGTATTCTTACAGTTACTGACATTTTTCTCACAATTATTAGACATTAAGGTTACTGAATTAAACAGGTATTGTTAATGATAATAGTGCTCTACTCTATTACATTAAATGGTTTAAACATGTCGACAATATGGAATATTAAACAAGGACGTTTATCGCAAACGAAAGTAGCTTTAGCACTTACTTCGTTTTTTTCAGTATCAGTTTCATCCTATGCTTTTTCAAATGAGTACCTTGAACAAGTACAGACAAAAACAGTAAAGACTAATGATGAAGCGATAGAAGTTATTGAAGTTAAGTCTCGCCGTAATCAGGCAAACTCAGAAGTTTCTCATGAAACGCAAAAACTTTTTAAAATTGCTGGTCTTGATCATGACCCCTTGAGTGCCGTTTATAGTATGCCTGGTGTTGTTTATGCTGGAGGAGATGATGGCGGAGAGCCTGCAATTCGTGGTTCATCACCTGACGATAATGCTTTCTATATTGATGATATGCCAGTGGGATATATTTTCCATCTGTTCGGCGATAGCATTTTTAATGAAAATGTGGTCGGCGACTTCTCTCTTCACCCTGCGGCTTTTGGCAGTCAATACGGCAATGCAACGGGCGGTGTTTTTGATGTAAAACTGCGCGACCCTCGTAATCAAGACTTCACAACTATCCTTGATGCGAGTTTGATGAAAACAGGCGTAATGATTGAAAGTGGTATTAATGACGACCAGGCCTTTTATTTGTCGTATCGTCGTAGTTTGATTCATTTATTTTTACCAGAGGGTGAAGAAGAAGATGGCTACACTATCTTTAAGGCGCCAGTCAGTGACGATTATCAAGGAAAATACCAGTGGCTTATTGGTGATGAGCATAAATTAACTTTTACCTTAACGGGCGCAACTGACGTTGGCGGTATAAATATATCGAAAGCGTCAGAAGAAGGTCGAGTAGATCCGGACGTTATTGGCGATTTAAAAATAAAAAGTCAATTTGATAGCCAAGGTATTTCATGGCAGTACTATGGTGATAATGGCCGTTTAATGCATTTAACTTTTGGGCATACCATAGAAAAATCTGAAGAATCGTATGGTGAAGGGCAGTTCATTAATCTTGAAACTGAATCTTATAACGCGAGATTTTTATATCAAATAGACTGGTTTGAATCGCATAAGCTGATCACGGGATTTGATTTGAGTAATGAGGAAAGCAGCTATAGTTTTGATGCCATTCCTTATTACTGCACTGATCACGATCCTGACTGTGAAAGTAAGAAAGGCGAACGTATTCAAGATAAAGACAGTTTAACGAATAATACCAGTGCTGTTTATTTAAATGATGTTTGGTCGTTTGATGAAAACTGGTCTTTAGAAATGGGCTTGCGCGCCGAGCACAATGATTACACTAAGCAGGATTTTATTCACCCGCGAATATCATTGAATTGGTATGTAAATAATGATCTAACCATTAAAGCTAAAACGGGTACTTATAATCAATTTCCAGAGCTTGAAACTGTATTGAAGTCAGTTGGTAACCCGCAATTAAAATCACCTAAGGCCACACATTATGCCTTGAATTTTTCTTATCAACTAGATGACTTATGGCAAACCTCTATTGATTTATATTATAAGGATTTAGGGGATTTAGCGCGTTCTCTCGATGAAACTGATGTAAATGCTCACTTACATTACAGTAATGACTTATCTGGGACAGCGAAAGGATTAGAGTGGGTTGTTAGGCGAGAAGAAGCTGACGGTTGGTATGGTTGGGCATCGTTAAGTTGGTCGAAGAGCGATAGAACCGATGAGTTTACGCAAGTAACCACCGAATACTATCTAGATACACCTCTACTTGCGAATATGGTGGCAAACTATAAATTAAATGAGAAATGGGATTTCGGCATCAAACTTAGTGTGAGAAGTGGCGCAAAATATACGCCTATTGTAGGTTTATACGACAACCCTGACCATAATGGATATTACTTACCTACCTATGGCGATTTAAACTCGAAAACGTTGCCGACTTATCATCGCTTAGATATTCAAGCGAATTATAAAACGAGCATGTGGGGAAATAAAGCCGAGTGGACATTTGCCTTATTAAATGCAACGGGCAGTAAGAACATTTCTGGCTATTATTATGCGCCAGATGGTAATGAAACAAAAACCGATTATATCATTGAAGGTGAAGAGGGCATGGAGCCGTTTCCTTCAATTGGTCTAAAAGTTCAGTTTTAGTGATGGAGAAAAATACCGACGTGCTTTATCTATATAAGCACTTTTGTTAGAATACGCGTCTTTTGGCCAACACTGATATTAATTTGTGTTGGCTTTATATTAATCTACAGCTCCGGATTTACGTTCTGGCTGGCTCAATGGGTATGATTATGCAAAATATCACCGTATGTGCACTTTATAAATTTGTTCGTTTAGAAAACTTCGAACAACTCAAAACTCCTTTATTAACCGTAATGCTAGATAACGACGTTAAAGGTACATTGTTACTCGCTAATGAAGGTATTAACGGTACAGTTGCTGGTCCAAAGTCAGGTATCGATGCTGTCTTAGTTCATTTAGAAAATGATGAGCGATTAGGCAATGTTTCTCATAAATTCTCATATGCTGAAGAAAATCCCTTTCAACGTAGCAAAGTTAAATTAAAAAAAGAAATCGTAACGATGGGCGTTGAAGGTGTTGACCCATTATTAACCGTTGGCACTTATGTAAAACCAAAAGATTGGAATGCGCTTATCTCTGATCCCGAAGTTATTTTAATTGATACCCGTAACGATTATGAAATTGAAATTGGTACATTTAAAAACGCAGTAAACCCAAAGACTGAAACCTTTCGTGAATTTCCAGAATACGTTGCCAAAAATTTAGACAAAAATAAACACAAAAAAGTTGCTATGTATTGTACCGGTGGTATCCGTTGTGAAAAGTCTACAGCCTACCTAAAGGAGCAGGGCTTTGAAGATGTTTATCATCTTGAAGGCGGTGTACTTAAATATTTAGAAGAAGTAGAGCAAGACAACTCAATGTGGGAAGGAGAGTGTTTCGTTTTTGATGGTCGTGTTGCCGTAGGCCATGGTTTAGAGCAAGGGCAATATGACCAGTGTTTTGCTTGTCGTTACCCGATAACTGAAGAAGAAAAGCAAAGCGAGCACTATGTTAAAGGCGTAAGTTGTCATCGTTGTTATGATAAGTACACTGATGAACAACGCAGTGGTTTTGCTGAGCGTGAGCGCCAAATTAACTTAGCGAACCAACGTGGTGAAAAGCATATTGGCGGTAATGTTAAAGATGTTATTGATCAGCGAAGAGAGAAAAAAGTAGCGACTAAAAAGGCTCAGGCAACGAAATAAGGAATTACGTGTAGTTTTTGTTCGACAAAAAAATCTATAAAAAAAGCGACTCATGAGTCGCTTTTTTATGTTCGGGAGGAACAGTATGTCGTGATGCCATGGATGGCAAGGAACGAAGATATTAACGCAGGAAGTTCTACAAACCCGCTGATTTACGAAGCGCGTCTACTTTGTCGGTTCTTTCCCAAGTGAAGGCAGTAAAAGTATCATCACCCACAGTTACTTCAACAGGCTCACGACCAAAATGTCCATAAGCGGCTGTCATCTGGTACATAGGGTGTAATAAATCAAGCATCTTCGTTATTCCGTATGGACGTAGGTCGAAGTGCTCACGTACTAATTCAATCAATTTTTCTTCAGATACTTTTCCGGTACCGAATGTTTCAATTGATATCGACGTCGGCTCAGCAACACCAATAGCATACGATATTTGAATCTCACAACGGTCAGCTAACTCTGCGGCAACAATATTTTTTGCTACATAACGGCCTGCATAAGCGGCACTGCGATCAACTTTTGATGGGTCTTTACCAGAGAAAGCACCACCACCATGACGTGCCATACCGCCGTATGTATCAACAATAATTTTACGACCCGTTAAACCACAGTCACCAACGGGGCCGCCAATAACAAATCGGCCAGTAGGATTAATAAAATACTTGGTATCTTTAGTTAATAACTCAGCTGGTAACACAGCTTTAATGATATTTTCCATTACCGCTTCGTGTAAATCACTTTGTGATATTTCAGGGTTATGCTGTGTCGATAATACGACTGCGTCAATCGCTACAGGTTTATTATCTTCATAAACAAAAGTCACTTGAGATTTTGCGTCTGGGCGTAACCAAGGTAATACCCCTGATTTACGCATTTCTGCTTGACGTTCAACTAAACGATGAGAATAAAATATCGGTGCAGGCATTAACGTTTCAGTTTCATTTGTTGCATAACCAAACATCAATCCTTGATCACCAGCGCCTTGTTCTTCAGGGCTTGAACGGTCAACACCTTGAGCAATTTCAGGAGACTGTTGGCCAATTAAGTTCATAATGCCACATGTCTCACCGTCAAAACCAACGTCTGACGAGGTATAGCCAATATTACTGATAACATTACGGGTGATTGTTTCTAAATCAACCCATGCTGTTGTAGATACTTCACCTGAAATAATTGCTACACCTGTTTTCACCATAGTTTCACAGGCAACGCGAGCATTTTTGTCTTTAGCGATAATCGCATCAAGTACCGCATCAGAAATTTGATCGGCGATTTTATCTGGATGACCTTCAGAAACTGATTCAGAAGTGAAAAATTGAGTAGACATATAACCTCAGGAAAATGTAATTGTTTAAAATTTTTTCGTAATGAAGTTATTCTAACTGCAAGATTAACTATTTTCTAGTTTTTTTACGCCTAGATGGCTAAACGGCCAAAAATAATTGTGAATTATTGATTTATAATAAAGGAAGTGGCCCAAGTGAGCTTTTTTTCTCAAACAAGGTCGACATTAATTTTTCCTGATGGAGAGATAATTGCGAGCTAAAAAATCTTTTTTGGAATAGATGATCACCATTCGCCAACAAATTATTATGACTGAGCTGCCTAATAAGTTGCTCGGTAACCGGTAATGCGGTTTCCATGATGGTAACCTCTTCCCCGACAATTTCTTGTATCATTGTGCTTACAAAAGGGTAATGCGTACAGCCAAGTACTAGCTTATCAATATTGTTTTTCAATAATGGCTGTAAAAATCCGTTCAGCAACTGACGACACCGTTCACTTTCGTGTAACCCTTGCTCAATAAGTTCAACCAGCCCAGCACAAGGCTGAATGAAAGCTTGTGCACCATTCTTATGCTTATCAACCAAGGCTAAAAACCTATGGTTAACTGCGGTCGCTTCAGTTACAAGTAAAGCAATTTTTTGAGTTGTACTGTGCAGTGCCGCAGGTTTTATTGCTGGTTCAACACCGATGATAGGAATGTTAACTCTCGACCGTAATTGGTCAATAGCAATTACTGTCGCGGTATTACAGGCAACAACAATCGCTTTAACATTCTGGCCAATTAGCCAATCAGCGAGCTTATTTACTCGTTCAATAATTACAGTTGAAGATTTATCACCGTATGGAGCAAATAAACTATCAGCTACATAAATAAGACTCTCATTAGGTAAATGTTGGTGAATACATTTAGCTATCGACAAACCGCCAACACCAGAGTCGAAAATACCAATAGCTTGGCTATTTACGTTACTTTCATTTGAAGTGATTTTAGTTGAAAAAAGCGCGCTATTTTGTGTCATTATTCACTACGTGTAGATTCACAATTAAAGATTGAATTTGTTATATTAATTTATAGGGATAAAGTAAAGATTATCCTGTTGCTTTCCCCACTATAATATCAGCAATAACTTGATTCATCCTTACTAAATAACAAGCAGTAGATTAAAAGAGAACATAAATGAAAAGCGATGTGTCATTAAAACGAATAAAGCAGTTTCCACGTTTGTTGTGGATTATATTATTTGGTGCCTTTATTACTCGTGGTAGTTTCTACATGGTATGGCCATTTCTCTCAATTATTTTGTATAAACGCTTTGGTATCTCTGCAACTGAAGTAGGTATGATTTTATCTTTTGCTGCTTTAATCTCTGTGTTTATTGGTTTTATTGGTGGTACCTTATCCGACAAGGTTGGACGACATCAATTAATGTACACCAGTGGTGTTTTATATGTTTTTGCCTTTTCTTATTTAGCGCAAGCAAGCACGTTACCAGAATACGTTATTGTTATTACTTTATGCTCTATTGCTAAAGCCTTATGGGAGCCACCAACTTCAGCGTTAATTGGCGATATAGTACCTGATGCTCAAACCCGAGAATTGGCTATGCAAATGCGATATTTTGTTGTTAATGCCGGTGCCGCAATTGGACCTATGGCAGGCGTATGGTTTGGTTTAACGGGAGAACAGTCAAGTTTTTATATAACTGCAGGTGCTTTTGCCGGTTTATTAGTCGTACTTCACTTTGGCTTTAGAGCACATGGAAAAGTTGAACTAGGGAAAAGTCATCGTGATAGTCAAGATGAAAGACAGTCAAGAGTCGAAAAGGCAGCTGACAGTAGTTTTAAAAGTACACTCAATATTTTAAAGCAAGACAAGTTATTACAATGCCTAATCGTCGCAAATATTATATGTATGTTCATTTACGCGCAAATGGACTCCTCGCTTATTCAATATTTGACGCGGGCAGAAGTACCCGATCTCGTTTTTCTGATTTCTTCGATGATTGTCGCAAATTCATTATTAATTATTTGTTGTCAGTTTATTTTATTGAAAATTATGGCATCGATGGCATTAGAAAGTCGCATTCAAATAGGGCTATTGTTACTTGCCGCTTCACAGGTTTGGTTTGCGGTAAATCCGCTAGATTTTTTCTGGGGGTGGATAGGTGCAGTGTTAGTGATGAGTATTGCTGAAGCCATTTTATTTCCAACAATGAATGTACACATTGACCGACTGGCACCGCCACATTTACGAGGTGCTTACTTTGGTGCAGCCTCATTTTATTCATTAGGCTTTGCCATAGCACCATTAATAGGTGGTTCAGTATTAGACCATTTTGGTGGTTTTTGGTTATTTATGGTCGCTTCAATGCTGTGTTTTGTTGTTATTTATTTATATCGTATATTACCCACTTTTAAACGACCTAACTTTGAGCAGATGGAAGAACATAAACTTAAGGTTTAAATCTATTTTCGACCAAGTATATTGCTAACGACTTAGTCACGGTTATAACTTAATATAACGATCTCTCTTTTTGCTGAGGTAATTTGTGCCAGAGGCGGTACTTATTACCTTATATCGTCATAAATAGTTGTGTTTATTAATACCTATGGATTGTCATTTTCAATGATGAAAAACTTTCTCGCAATTTATGCACTCAATTTAAAAAAACAATTTTTTACTAAATTAACCTGCTTATTATTGGACGCTAAACTTCCATGTTGGCGAACAAATAAAGGTTTTAGATTAGATCTGAAACACCATCTTATTACCCATATTAGAATGATTTTTAACGTGTTAATGTACCGCAAATAATAATATGACACTTTTATTAATTTTCTGAATAAAATAGTTATATCAATATATAAAAACGGTCTCAACTTATTGCAAATCTCATTCGATATTTATAAATTTTATACTAGTATTTTACATGTTTGATTAACTTTATTGCCGTTTGACAGGCTGTCATCAGGCAAAGGATAAGGATGTAAAATGTTAAAAAAGCGTATTTTTAAAACTAAAAGCGAAGTAGAGATCACCTTTGAGCACGTTAGTGAAAGCCATAATAAAGTAGAATTAGTTGCCGACTTTAATAGTTGGCAGCCAGTTAAAATGGTTTATAGCAAAAAGTTTAAAGCTTTCAGAGCTTCAATTAGGCTGCCTAAGGACGGTCAGTTTCAATTTAGGTATTTGGTTAATAAAGTTGAGTGGCAAAATGAGCATACGGCTGACAGTTATTTAAATAATGACTTTGGCAGCGATAACTCTGTCGTTTCAACTTTCGTTAACTATAAATGACGCCAACAGAGCAATTATGCTATCTACAGGGAGTAGGGCATAACTACATTGACTTTTATGGTCAAAATAGAATTACTCCACTTCCTGTACGAGAAGCCATTCTTAAAGCGTGTGGCCATCAACTCGATCCGTTATCAGTTGAAGCCGCTAATGCTAAAATTGATGGCCAGCCATGGCAAGAAATTGTTGCAAACTTTCAAACCACTAAATTTTATAATCCTGCTATACAACTGCGGTTTCCTCAAACGTTGCTTGGTCGTAAATTTGTTTGGGAAATAACCGATAGTAAATCTGATGTGTGTGCCTCGGGGGAAAGCAATATTGATGACCTTGCTGAGTCTGGTAATTATGTTTATCAAAACAATTATTACTCGCAGCGTACTCTCGAACTGCCTAAGTTAGCATCCGATTATTATAGCTTTACTCTTACAATAGCGGAGCAACACTTTACTGGGACATTAGCGATATGTCCTGAACATTGCTATCAACAACCTATAGAAAATAAAATTTGGGGACTTTCTGTTCAGCTTTATAGTTATACCGCAGGAAATGAATTTGGTATTGGTGACTTCAACGACTTACTCGACATAATTGATTACAGTGCGAAAGCGGGCGCTGATTACATTCTACTGAATCCATTACATAAATTGTTTTGTGATAATCCTGATGACGCAAGTCCGTATAGCCCAAGTGATCGACATCAGCTTAATCCGCTCTATATTTCACCGCTAATGTCTAGTGACTTCTCTGATCAAATCATAGCTTTTGACGATAACAGTGATTTCATTAATTATAAAAAAGTTACTGAACGAAAATATATTGTTTTTTCGAAAATGTTTGAAAATTTCCTTAGTAATGAATTGCTACCTAACAGTTTACGTTATCAAGCATTTTTAAAATTTTGTCACGACAATAAACGTTGGCATCTATCTCATTTTGAATATTACTTGCAATGGGTCGCAATTCAACAGCTTGAACAGTCACAACAACGCTGCAAAAGTCTAGGAATGCAGATTGGTTTGATCTTAGATTTAGCGGTTGGTTGTGCTGCTAATGGAGAGGAATACAAGCGCAATCAATCTTTATTTGCTCAAGGCGTTTCTATTGGTGCTCCTGCAGATAATCATGCTGAGAAAGGCCAAAACTGGGGATTACCACCACTTGATCCATTAAGATTAAAAGAGAATAACTATCAATTCTTTATCCAATTACTTAGGGCCAATATGAACGTTGCTGGAGCGCTGAGAATTGACCATATTATGGGAATGTTCCGTTTATGGTGGTGTGTAGAGAATCAAGAGAGCAATCAGGGAAGTTATGTTTATTATGGCTACCAAGATTTATTTTCAATCTTAGCGTTAGAAAGTCATAAAAATCGATGCATGTTGATAGGAGAAGATTTAGGCATAGTCCCCGAAGAAATTAAAGTCGCGATGGCTGACTATAAAATCATGGGCAACGATATTTTCTATTTTGAACGTCAACAAAATGGTGAGTTTAAAAATAACAATGCATTCAGGGGGGAAGCGCTATTAATGATCGCAAATCATGACGTTGCGCCTTTTATCGGTTGGTGGAAGTGTCAAGATCTCAATATTCAACATTCGTTAGACCTAATTGCATCTCCGCAAAATTACCAGCAAGCAATAGAAGAGCGTACTCGCGCTAAATCTCACTTATTAAAATGGCTAGAACTCGAACATGAACCTACTGACTTAAATAAGGTTTATCATGCACTTGTTATTAAACTTGCGGGCAGTTCAGCTAGAATTTTATGTCTGCAACTGGATGATTTGGCCGGTTATGAAACATCCATAAATATACCCGGGACCCACCTTGAATACCCTAATTGGCGAAGGAAAATTACGGTGCCATTAATCGATATATTTAATCAACCTTTTCTTTTTGAAGAAATTAATCATGGTAGGAATAATGGCTAATACTGAATGTTTACAGCAAGGTAGATTTGCTGGTTATCAGCAAAAGGTAAGAGAAATAGAGCAGGGAAGCTGCGATGACACCTTTAGCTTTTTAGGTTGTCATCTCGAAAACGAAAATCAAGTTAGCTATAGAGTTTACTTGCCTAATGCACAATGTGTTCAATTGATACTGGCTAATGAAATTCAGCGTTTTAATCGATATAAAGACAGTGATTTGTTTTATTTAAAAATACCTCAAATTAGCGACTTTAATCAATATCAATTGAATATCGACTATGCTGAACAGCAAATCAAGCAATATGATTGTTACTCTTTTCCTTCAGCGTTAGATGCAGAGGCAATGTATTTATTCAGTGAAGGTACCTTAGCTCATGGGCATAGGCATTTTGGTTGTCAAAAAAGAATAATCAATGGCATTGAAGGAATTCAGTTTGTTTTATGGGCACCTAATGTTCTTGCTGTCTCCTTAGTTACAGACTCAAATCAATGGGATCCTCGGGTCCATTTGATGAGAAAGCATCCAGCATCAGGGGTCTGGGATATTTTTATTCCACAGTTAACTTGTGGGCTCAACTATAAGTACAGCTTGTTGCTTAAGTCAGGTGAACGAATTGAGAAAGCAGATCCTTTTGCTTTTCAAATGCAGCAAGCGCCCAATACTTCTTCGGTAGTTTGCACTCCGAAGAAAACTGATCAATCTATGGAAAGTCAGCGGCAATGCAAAAATCAAATTGATCAAGCTATAGCTATTTATGAAGTTCATTTAGGTTCATGGCGACGAAAAGGCGCAGAAGGTCAGCAATATTTGTCATACCGTGAATTAGCCGCAGAGCTAGTCGACTATGTTATTGACTTAGCGTTCACTCATATTCAATTAATGCCGGTTAGTGAATATCCCTTTGATGGTTCCTGGGGATATCAACCGGTGGGTTTGTTTTCACCAACCAGTCGATTTGGTAACTTTGAGGACTTTTGCTATTTAATTTCCGCGATTAAGTCTGCAGGATTAGGAGTAATAATTGATTGGGTACCAGCTCATTTTCCGGCCGATGAACATGGTTTAGCCAAATTCGATGGCACACATTTATATGAACATGCAGATACTCGTCAAGGCTTTCATCCTGATTGGAAAACACTCATTTTTAATTATGAACGACCAGAAGTAAGGAGCTATTTGTTATCTAACGCGACGTATTGGTTGGAGTTTTTTGAAATCGATGGCCTAAGAGTTGATGCAGTTGCCTCTATGCTTTATCTCGATTACAGCCGTGAAAATGGTAGCTGGGTACCTAATTGTTATGGTGGTAGAGAAAACTTGTCTGCTGTGAGCTTAATTCAGCAAATTAACCAAACAGTATATCAGCAAAACCCTAACATAATGATGGTGGCAGAAGAGTCTACTGCGTGGCAGGGAGTTACTAATTTCACTGCTAATGGCGGCTTGGGTTTTGGTTATAAGTGGAATATGGGGTGGATGAATGATTCACTTTCTTATATGAGTAAAGCGACCATCCACAGAAAATACCATCACCATGATATGACTTTTTCTATGGTCTACGCTCACTCCGAAAATTTCATTTTACCGTTAAGTCATGATGAAGTTGTTCATGGAAAAGGCTCTTTGATCAACAAAATGCCTGGCGATGATTGGCAAAAGTTTGCCAACTTGCGTTGCTACTTTGGCTATATGTGGGCACACCCAGGGAAAAAATTACTCTTTATGGGGGGGGAGTTTGCTCAATACCATGAATGGTCCCATCAAAAGTCTCTTGATTGGCACTTACTTAATGAATCAAAACATATTGGAGTGCAAAACTTAATACGCGAGTTAAACCTTATCTACCGCAAGACGCCAGCACTCTATCAAGATCATTTACGTTCAGAGGGCTTTCGTTGGATTGATAGTGAAAATTGCCAACAGAGCCTTTTTAGCTTTATTCGTTTTGATGCGAATAAATCTCAATGTGTCATCTGTATCAGTAATATGACTCCCCAAGTCTACGAAAATTATCACTTAGGGGTTATAGGAGCTAAAAAATACCAACTCATTTTGAATACAGATGAAATAAAGTTTGGCGGCAGCGGCGTTTCTCCTGGTGATGAATTTACGGTTGAAAATAAAGGAAGACATGGCTTTGAACAAAGTATCTCGATCACGATTGCTCCTTTAGCCAGTTATTATTTGTTGGCAGAAATTAATTAATGAAAAACATCGAACAAAGCCATGGTAGTGGTAATAGTTTAGGAGCCTCCTATGATGGCTACGGGACAAATTTTGCTATCTATTCATCTACTGCGGTACACGTTGTTTTAAACTTGTTTTTCACGGAAAACCACGAAGAACGAGGGTGTTACCCACTCATTAAAGGTGAGAATAATATTTGGCATTGCTATCTAAGTAATGTTGAGCCAGGTGACTTATACCATTACTTCATTGATGGTCCATTTGAACCGAAGCAGGGCTTGTGGCATAAGCCTAGACTTCCCTTAATAGATCCATATGCTCGTCA
>Ga0209291_1000795_pt1 | contig 29762 bp, 26 predicted proteins | sample GOMGulsemesocosm_FD_184633 | JGI IMG/M metagenome (GOLD analysis project Ga0209291, IMG submission 184633) | Methane-oxidizing microbial communities from mesocosms in the Gulf of Mexico - GOM9B Gulf of Mexico (SPAdes) (version 2) | ecosystem: Environmental > Aquatic > Marine > Cold seeps...
CTAAACTATTAACACTCTATAACACCCTTGAAATGCCACTACTGTCAGTTTTGTCTGACGTAGAACGTAATGGTGTACTTATAGATGATACGCAGCTATTCACCCAAAGTGGTGAGCTAGCAAAACGCATCGACGAATTAGAACAAGAAGCGTGGACACTAGCCGGTGAAGAATTTAACTTAGGTTCAACTAAGCAATTACAAGATATTCTGTTTAGTGAAGAAAAAATGGCGCTGCCGATTCTCAAGAAAACGCCAAAGGGTGCGCCTTCGACCAATGAAGAAGTACTGCAAGAACTGGCACACGATTACGAGTTGCCAAAAGCGATATTAGAATATCGTAGTTTGAGTAAATTAAAATCGACTTACACTGACAAACTGCCATTGATGATCAATCCAAAAACAGGCCGTATTCATACGAGTTACCACCAAGCAGTGACTGCAACAGGTCGTTTGTCATCGACTGAACCAAACTTACAAAACATTCCAATTCGTAGTAAAGAAGGCAAACGTATTCGCCAAGCCTTTATTGCGCCAACAGGTTATAAGATTGTCGCGATAGATTATAGCCAAATTGAATTACGCATTATGGCGCATTTATCACAAGATGCCGGTTTGTTAACGGCATTCGCTAATGACTTAGATATTCATAAAGCAACCGCTTCAGAAGTATTTAATACCCCGTTTGATGAGGTTACTGTTGATCAGCGCCGTAGTGCTAAAGCTGTAAACTTTGGTTTGATTTATGGCATGTCAGCGTTTGGGTTATCCAAACAACTAGATATTCCACGTGGCCTAGCACAGCAATATATTGATAGTTACTTCGATAAGTACCCGGGCGTGATGCAGTACATGGAAGATACTCGCGCTTTAGCCGCTGACAAAGGGTATGTTGAAACTATCGAAGGCCGCCGCCTATACCTAAGTGATATTAAAGCGAGCAATGGTGCAAGACGTAAAGCAGCCGAACGTGCCGCAATCAACGCACCTATGCAAGGCACAGCAGCTGATATCATCAAACGAGCGATGCTGTTAGTTAGTGATTGGCTAAAAGAGCAACCAACTGAATTGGCAACAATGATAATGCAGGTTCACGATGAACTAATTTTTGAAGTTCAAGAAGATAAAGTTGAGCAATTTTGTAAAGATGTACAATTGTTAATGTCAAAAGCGGCTGATTTAGATGTGCCATTAATTGCTGAAGCTGGCTTTGGTGATAATTGGGAGCAAGCCCATTAAAAGCGAAGGAACTTAATAGCAAGATGGCTGACACACTTAGTGTAGTTATCTCCTTAAGTTTTTCTTGTACCGAGTTTTATGGCTCGGTATTTTTTTGTCTAAATTCCACAACAATCTATTACGATTCTTTTTTTCAGTACAAATGAACTATTTGCCTTAAGCAATGACTAACTTAGTGTAGTTAGTTATCTCCTTAAGTTATTATTCCTTGTACCGAGCCCTGTTGTTCGGTATTTTTTTGCCTGAAATTCAGTAGCATACATATCTAAAAAGAATAATGAACCTTTTCCATTAACCGATGACTAACTTAGTGTAGTTAGTTATCTCCTTAAGTTATTATTCCTTGTACCGAGCCCTGTTGTTCGGTATTTTTTTGCCTGAAATTCAGTAGCACACATATCTAAAAAGAATAATGAACCTTTTCCATTAACCGATGACTAACTTAGTGTAGTTAGTTATCTCCTTAAGTTATTATTCCTTGTACCGAGCCTTGTTGCTCGGTATTTTTTTGGCTAAAATTCAACAAAATTTATCATGAATATTTTCCCCAGTACAAATGAACTATTTGTCTTAACCGATGACTAACTTAGTGTAGTTAGTTATCTCCTTAGGTTTTTATTCCTTGTACCGAGCCCTATTGTTCGGTATTTTTTTGGCTAAAATTCAACAAAATTTATCATGAATATTTTTCCCCAGTACAAATGAACTATTTGTCTTAACCGATGACTAACTTAGTGTAGTTAGTTATCTCATTAAGTTATTATTCCTTGTACCGAGCCTTGTAGCTCGGTATTTTTTTGCCTAAAATTCAATCGTCGATTGTCATTAATTAGTCATATTGTAGATATACACTCAAATGGTCAGCAGTAAGTGACATCATTACCCAAACTAATTAATACTGAAGTCGAGAATTTCTAAATGAGTTTGGTATTTGCAATATCTTAAATATTCGATAACGAGGCTGTTATGCAACATGATAATGAAACACAACATAGTATTTTTGACTCAGTACTACCTTTGAGAGAATCACCAAAAACACATGCTAGTGTTATTAAAAGACGGGAAATTAGGGCTAAACTAGATGAGATCAATGAGCAACGTCAATTACGCCGCTTAATTAAAGAAGCATGGGATATCTAATCTTTTAATAAACGTTGAGTAAACTGAGCAGCATTAATTGGGTGTTCTAAGTAATAGCCTTGGCCAAATTCGCACCCCATTTGTTTTAATGCTAATAATTGTTCTGATTGCTCTATGCCCTCAGCCACAACCTTACTGCCGAGTTTGTTCGCCATAGCTATCATTGCTTCACAAACGATTTCTCCATCACTGCCCGCTAATAAACGTTGGATAAATTGCCTGTCAATTTTAAGATAATCAATATTAAACTGCTTAATATAAGCAAGTGATGAATACCCTGTGCCAAAATCATCAATAGCAATTTCAACACCGTAACTACGCAATTGGCTTACTGTATCGATAACATGTTGAGGAGGGTTAACTAAGAGTTTCTCACTCACTTCTAGTACTATGTATTTTGCCAAGTCTTGATTTTTTTCTAGTAGGGATAACCAACCTGCATTATGGCGACCATTATCTGAATATTGTAACAATGAAGTGTTTACGAATATTTTAACGGATAGTGATAAATTCTCGTTCCATTGCTTAGCTTGAACCATTGCTTGATTAAGAACCCACTGAGCTAATGAAAAAATAATACCGCTGTCTTCACTGAGCATAATAAAATCAATGGGATAAATAAGCCCTCGCGTCGGGTGTTGCCAACGAACTAAAGCTTCTGCAAAGTGAATTTTATCCAGCTCTAAACTTAAGATTGGTTGATAATGCAAAATCAATTCATTATTTACCATAGCTCGCCTGAGGTCCTGAGTAAGTAACCGGCGTTCATTGGCTGCGTCTCTCATATTGGAGGTAAAATATTCAAACCGATCACGGCCAAGCTCTTTTGCACGATACATCGCTTGATCGGCATTCTTCATTAATGCTTCAAGTTTATCGCCATCATTGGGGCAAATGGTAATGCCGATACTGGCTGAAATATGAGCGACTTCATTACCGATGTGAAATGGTTGAGTCAATCTTTCTAAAATCTTCTCGGCCACTTTTTCAACCCCAGACTGGTTTGCAATATTCATCAGTACAATCACAAACTCATCGCCGCCTAACCTAGCAACAGAATCACTCGCTCTTATACAATGTTGAATGCGAGAAGCGCTCTCAATAAGCAACACATCCCCAGCATCATGACCCAATGTATCATTGACCTCTTTAAAGTGATCGAGATCTAAAAACATCAATGCAAATTTCTGCTTATTACGGCGGGAATTATTAATCGCCACATTGATATGTACGGCACCTAACTCTCTATTAGGAAGCCCTGTTAAGGCATCATAATTTGCTTGCTGCCATATTAATCGATTGGCGCGATCACGCTCTATAGCAATTGATGCTAATTGAGCCGATTGCTCAATGAGTTGACACTCAACCTCTTGAGGTTCGCGTGCACTTCGGTGATAAATTGCAAAAGTGCCTAACACACTCCCATCACTACTGATTATAGGTTCTGACCAACAAGAGCCTAATTGTGCTTTTTCGGCCAAACTTACAAAATTATCCCAATAAGGATGAGTCGTTATATTAGAAACTATCACTCGCTGCCCAGAAGCAGCAGCTGTACCACACGACCCAACACCCAGACCTATCTCTAGCCCTATGATGGCCCCATTATAGAAATCAGGAAGAGACGGCGCATACCCTTTTTCAACAAATTTACCGCTGCTATCTAGCAATAAGATACTGCACATCATGCCTGAGAATTCTCGCTCGACACCTGAAATTATTTCATGAAAAATGGATTTTAAAGGAGTGGCGTGTACCATTAGTTCCAGTGCGTGACTACGCAAGCCACTAAGTTGATCTTTATTTTGAAACTCTGTAGATAAATCACGCCAAGCGCGTTTTTGAACTCTAAGCCCAACGGATGCTTGTTTAAGTTGTGCAGTTGAAAATTCACCTTCGACAATATTAGCTAGATCCAATAACAAACTCACTTGAGCAGCCGATATTTTTCTAGTGTTAATATCTAAAACGCAAAGCGCACCAACAATTTGATCATTGTGCTTTAACGGAATTCCCACATAACAGCGAATGCTGGGCTTATTCATTACATAATCAAGCTGTTTTACTTGATCATCAAGTAATGTATCTTCAATAACAGTAGGAACTTGATTCTGTATTGTATATTGACAAATCGATTGCTCTCTAGAGCTTTCATAAGGCTGGTTATCAGGCGTAGCTTTGGCCCACAACCGATGTTTATCAACTAGCGTTATATACGCATATGGCATATTCATTAATGCCATAGCAAGACGAGTAACACGATTAAAACGTTCTTCAGGCAATGTATCCATCAGCGCTAAACTAACAAGCGCTTCTAATCGAAGTTCCTCTGTATTATTTACTATGGCGTCACTCATTGAGACTTTCCCCTATAAACCCTTCATATAGCTATTGTCTGTTACAAAAATTAACGAAATATGTCAATTTTTGAACAATCAATTTAGCATCAATGGGTCATGTTTATCAATTAACAAGCTTGAGCTAAATCAACAAACAAAAATTTAGGGAAATTTAACTAAATCATAATGCTATTTTAAGATCCTTTGAGTCATCAAATGCATAGCCTAAATGTTGGTATACACGCATCAAAATTTGTTGCGCGTTAGGATTAACGTCACATAATTGAGCCATAGCTTCAATCACCTTAGTTAATTGATTAATATATTTACCATACCCTCGATCTGTACACTGACTAGGTGGCACAATAAATACAAACTTAACTACATCACAGAGTATCTGCCCATCCCACAGATTTTCACTAGGGATAGTTAAACCTTCGTTATTAGTGTTTATCATTTGAAAGGTCGCAGAGGTATCACCCTCTTCTTTCATGGTATGGCGCACTAATGGCATTTTATTATTAGCAACCATCATCGCATTTCCAATTTTATTTTTAGTCATCGCCAATATAAACAACCGCTCTATTTCAGTGTAAACGGCATCATAAGGCGCATCTTGATCATCATTAATAGGAACTATATTCCTCAGGTGATTATCCATTGGAAAATTGACCACAACAAAAGTTTGGCTATCTAAGCTTTCGGAAAAAGTAACGTGTTGTGATTGATAACGAGTAGCAATAGGTCGGAATTTATGAGACTGACTAAGCTGCTTCGATTTATTATTAGCAAACAAATCATACGTTATATGTTGATGATCCCTAACATCAATATCAACATCAGCTGGCGAAAACTCATCACTTAACCTTGTTATCACATCACGAACTTGTTGATGAAACAAAGCGGCATTCACTCGGATATTATCTCCCGTTGCCAGAAATAATATTTTTATTTTCTGCGCCATATAAGTATCGCTAAAGAATGATGTTTGACCACGGTAAAATTGCGGGTGATAAAAAAACATAATTTTTTCATCGGTTTCAATGCGCTCAAAATCCATATTAAAACGTACAATGGGGGTTTTATCATTGGCAATAAAGCTAACGGCTTCAATTCCATGTTTTTGACATAACATGAATATTTGTTGGCTCAGTTTTTTATAAAAATCACCCAACGCACCTATCACTCCCTCCTTATAATGAGGCTGCACATGCTCAATAAGTGCAGGCGTAAGTTTAAACTGCGCAATCAAGTATTGATTATCCCTCGCGTCGTTTGGCACATAGACTTTGTGCGCGGCATTACGATCTCTTTTGTTTGATTGTAAACGTGTCATCATTATTTCCCTGTCTTAAATTTGAGCATATTTTAACAAGACAAGATGACACTTTTAAGACAAACTAATAATTGTCAAAAACAATTAACATCGCCTCACATCAAAGCTGATGACTTCATTAATATGGCGCTTATTGAGCGCCAGCATGATAAGTCTATCAATTCCTAATGCTACGCCAGCACAATTTGGTAAACCATGTTCTAGTGCATTGATTAACTTATGGTCAATGGGTTGAGCACTGAGTCCCTCTTTGAGCCGGTTGGCATTATCTTGTTCAAATCGGGATAATTGCTCGCTGGCATCTTGCAGCTCATGAAAACCATTGGCTAATTCGATGCCTTGATAATAAAACTCAAAACGACGAGCTACTCTTTCATCATTAGATTCAATTTGAGCGAGTGCTGCTTGTGACGCAGGAAAGTTATAAATGGCTATAGGTTTTTCTAACCCAATTTTTGGTTCAATGACAAAACAAAACAAGCATTGTAAAAGCGTATCTTTATTCGATTCACTAGCCACAAAATCGCCTAAGTCGTAACGTAATGCAACTTGCCTAATTTGTTCAATATCACTGGCTAAAGGATCCAGTCCAATATGATCAATAAATATTTGCTGATAAGTTTGAATATCACTGGCAGGCGTGCTTAAAATTTTACGTAATAGCTCGTCAACCTCAGCTATTAAATCCTTATGATCATAGTTCGGTTGATACCACTCCAGCATTGTAAACTCAGGGTTGTGATAACGTCCCGACTCTTCATTACGAAATGATTTAGATATTTGAAAAATAGCACCACTGCCCGCACACAATAATCGTTTCATGTGAAATTCTGGTGATGTCTGCAAATAAAGGCGCTGACCCTGAGCAAATCCGGGTCCCACAAATTCAGTTTCAAATGTATGAAGGTGTACATCGGTGACTGTCGCTTGTGATAGGGCTGGCGTTTCAACTTCAAGCACTTGCTTAGCCTGAAAAAATTGACGAATGTCTGTCATCACTTGACCGCGCTTTTGCAGTGTATCTATAGATGCGCTGGGTTGCCAACTCATGTTTTTTCCTCATAAAAAAACCCGATTAAACAATGTTTAATCGGGTTTATAACGATATTGCTATCGATATTATTTGCTTACGCGAGACACATATTCACCGGTGCGCGTATCAACTTTCAATACTTCACCAATTTGAATGAATAATGGAACACGTAAAACAGCACCAGTACTTAACGTAGCAGGTTTGCCACCAGTGCCAGCCGTATCACCTTTCAAGCCAGGATCTGTTTCAGTAACTTCCAATTCAACGAAGTTAGGCGGTGTAACAATGATTGGACTACCGTTAAATAAAGTAATGATACATTCATCTTGCTCAACCAACCATTTAGTTGCATCGCCGATAGCTTTAGCATCAGCTGCAAGTTGTTCAAACGTTTCATTGTTCATGAAATGCCAGAACTCACCATCGCTGTACAAATAAGCCAAGTCACATTCCACAACATCAGCTACTTCAAAAGACTCACCAGATTTAATTGTTTTTTCTAGTACTTTTCCAGAAATCAATTTACGAATTTTCACACGGTTAAATGCTTGGCCTTTACCCGGTTTAACCGTTTCATTATCTAGAATTGTGCTCGGCTCACCTTCAAACATTAGTTTAAGGCCATTTTTAAATTCATTCGTGCTAACTGTAGCCATGACTTCCTCGTTATTGTCTGAGCATAGTGCTCTTTATTAGGGATATATCAGTAAAAAAAGTGGAGTCTACCTTACAGCCAATTCTAATAATTGCTATAGTCCACTTATCATTAAATTTTTAATCAGCCGATTCTACCTGATTAATCGTCAATCTAAAAACAAATGCCGCAGATAGTCTTTCAAAACTTAATTCCACATCAAACTTCTTGGCAAAAAGAGCTAGGCCAAGTCTTTACTGATCCCGAAAAGCTACTGCGCTACTTGGGGATCGACCCCGCTCAATTCCAAGCATCATTTGCCGCTCGAAAACTATTTCCACTGCGCGTGCCAGTGCCCTTTGCCGATCGTATGGAAGCAGGCAACATTAATGACCCACTGCTTAAACAAGTCATGACCTCTAGCGATGAGTTCACTCAACAAGCAGGGTTCAGTGATGATCCGCTGTTAGAGCAAGAAACGCCGATTCCCGGATTATTGCATAAATACCATAATCGCGTTCTGCTGATGCTTAAAACCGCCTGCGCCATAAATTGCCGCTATTGTTTTAGGCGTCATTTTCCGTATCAAGACAACAGCATCAATCAATCTGGGCTACATGACGCGGCTAATTACATTGCCACCAAGCCGCAAATTAACGAAGTGATTTTGTCTGGCGGTGATCCTTTAATGGCTAGCGATAAACATATTGCGCAGCTGATTGATTTATTAAGCCCTATCCCCCACCTGACCCGTGTACGCATACACACAAGACTACCTGTTGTTATTCCATCACGAATGACACCAGAGCTATTACAAACGCTGCAAGACGCGCCCTTTAATATTATTATGGTGCTGCATATTAATCATGCTAACGAAATAGATGATTCAGTTATTGATATGGTGACAGCAATGAAAGCACATAATATTACGGTATTAAATCAAGCCGTGCTGTTAAAGGATATTAATGACAGTGTCGATAGCCAAGTGGCACTCAACGAGTCACTCTTTAACGCTGGCATCATGCCTTATTATTTACATTTATTAGATAAAGTTAGCGGCGCAACGCATTTTGATAGCGATGAGAAAGACGCAATATTGCTTATGCACCAACTTTATCAGCAACTCCCGGGCTTTTTAGTGCCTAAGTTAGTTAGAGAAATTGGCGGCCAAGCACACAAAACACCAATCGACCTTGGGTTAATGCCACAAGTTTGAGTATAATGACGCACTTTCTAATATCACCATTGAGATAACCATGCCACACACGCAATTATTTGAGGCGCTAAAAGAAAACATTCGTGTTATTTATCGTCAATCTATCGATGCAGATAAAGCTATTGATGATTTACGTCAACAAGATATGGCTAAGTTTTCTGCTATTTTTGATGAGCAACAAGGGTTTATTACTAAAGCAAATAGATTTACACCTTATGCTGAAGAATTAGGAAATGATTTGGTAACATTGCAGCAGGGAAGTGGCGATGATGTAGCTGTGAATGTACAGCCTTTGGTTGCAAAAATTGAAATTCAATTGCAATTATTACAAGTATTTAAAGGGAATATTAAAAATAAGCCTAAAGAAGCTTAGGCTTATTTTTAGTTCACCAACTTGTCACTAGAAAACTAGTGACAAGTGAATTATTAAGCTGCTGCTTGATTCGTCTCACCCATTGAGAATGCACGCATTATTTGTGCTTGACGCTCAACTAACGTATCGCTGATAAAGCATAAACGGCTGCCTGATTTATGTTGTTGCATAATACCAGGGATTTGCTCAGCCATGATGTCGTCGTCATCACTGAGTGCATAAAGTTCGATTTCATCACCTGGAATTGAACACAATGCTTCATAAGCGCCAGTGCCAACAGGTGTTAAGTTGATATCGTTATCGATAATTTCACCACCAGCTAAAGCACAATAAATTTCTTCACCAGAAAATTCACTTTTAATAACCATATATTGAATATGACCGTCATGCTCTAAACCTAAGCTGTTTAACACTAATTGGTTTGTTTCTGCACTCGCTTGTGCATTTTCTGCAATTTCACTTCTAAACATAATAATATTCCTTGGTTCATGTGTCAGAAAATGTACTTCACACTGACAAGTTATAGATATTTTATTTAAAGCAATTAACGCGCCAACAGAATGCAAAACCGTAAACCACTGATAACAATAATAATACATCAATTAGTGGTTTATAATAGACAACAAAAAAGCGGCAATTAACAGGTTAATTGCCGCTTTCATTTATTATTTGCCATTATTTTGTCAGCTGAGGTTACTTTTTAAGCTCGTTTCGCATCCATTTTTTAAGCATGGCTTTTTCATACCCTAACGATTTAGTCGCATTGGGTGCCGCCCCCATATTAAATGCAATATCTCTAAAACGTTTACGCTGTGTTTTTAACACACTGCCATCTTTATTAAATACTGTGTACTCAATATCAATCATCGGAGGGTAAATATTTTTTACCACTCGCATATCACTCGCTTTGCCCATCATCGGCCGAATATCACCGGCAAGGTCAAGGTTATGTACCTTCAGATCAATTTTTTGCCCATCTGCTAAATAGTGAGGTAGTTTTTTATGAAAATATTTTTCTAAATCGTTTAATACACGTTGTTTATATTTTCGTTTATTACTATTAGCACTATCTACATCACGATATTTTTCAGGAGATACCCAAGTGACTGAAACCGCATCATTTAAAAACTTGGGTGCAATCTCAGCATTCGATTGTTTAACACCAATAATTGTTAATGCCGCTACTGCCACTATTATTTTAAAAGCCTTCATACATCCTCACTATCATTGTCATCTACTAACTATGACCTAAAATAATGAAAAAGTTCCAAAATTCAATCACTGAATATTTTAGAATTACCTCGACCAGCTTGTTTTGCCACGTAAAGTGCTTTATCAGCTCTTTTTAATAAATCCGTAGCATCTAACTCAGGGCCTTTTAAAGAAGCGACACCTATACTCACTGTAATATCACAAATTGAATCGATTGTGTCATATTCCACGGTTAATAATTCAATATTGGAGCGAACTCTTTCAGCTAAGGAAAAAGCCACATTAACATCAGTTTGAGGTAACAAGATGACAAACTCGTCGCCACCATACCTCGCAACAATATCAGTTTCTCTTAATATGGCGTTATCTATCGTTTTGGCAACCTTTTGCAAGACAAAGTCACCTACATCATGACCATATTTGTCGTTATAGTCTTTGAAATTGTCAACATCAAGAATAAGCAATGAAAGGTAATCGTTGTTACGCTTAGCCGTCGCAATTTTTTCGCTGATATGTCTGTTAAAGGCAAAACGGTTGGATAGTTTAGTGAGGAAATCAGTTTCAGATTGGTAGTGTAAACGTTCATTAGCCATTTCAAGCTCTAACGTACGCTCATTAACTTTTTCTTCTAATTGTTCATTGAGCAGTTGTAACTCTTTTCTTACTTTATGCTGGGCCGTCGTATTGATTGAAACAACCATCAAATAGTCAATTTTATTATCACCTTCACTAACCGGAGATATTGTGGAATGAAACCATACTTCATTGCCATCCGTATCAACGACTGGTGCTTCTTGTTCAACTATTTTACCTGTGTCTCGTGCTTTTCTTAGATTTTTTGACATTTCATCACGAAAAGATTGAGGATAAAAGTCAAATGGATAAGGCTTGCCGTAAAATTGAGTAACATCGGTTATGGCTAGGGCACAAATACCCGCAGGGCTGATAAATTGCAAATTAAAATCAAGATCTACAATCTTTGTACAGACAGGCGAATGGTCAATCCATACATGACTCTGCTTTTCAGAAAAGCTTAGTTGCTCTTCTTTGGTTCTGAATTTGAAGGATGACAAATTAGAGTTCCCTTTCATCTAATATAGAACGACCGATATCAATACGAATAAATTTTGTACCGTAAACTATCCTAGCTCAATTAGCATTGTTTACCAATAAAAACGACCTGTCAGCTCATTGACCTATCGACAACGATAAGCTCTCTATAATCGGATTAAATATCTCACTTTGAATAAGCTCGATAACAGTAATACCGTTCACATAGAAAAATAACCACTGCGATAGTTTTTTTATTCTAGTTTTTGTAACTCGTTATAGTCAGTCACAGATTAATCAAGCCATAACGACTTTAAGAGTGCTTGGTTCAACATAAATAACGAATAAAGGAAAATATCATGAAAAAATTAGCGACTATTACACTCATAGCAGGTGCCATGTTAACTAACGTATGTCTAGCTACATCAACACCTAATACATCCATTGAAGGGAGCTGGCAAGGTAAGTTAGTCATAACACCAGAGAAATCAATGGCACTTGTTTTTCATTTTAACAAAACAAAGAATGGCTACAAGGCAAGCGTGGATGTGCCTTCACAGCAGCAATTTGGATTAGAGTTTAATAAAGTATCTATAGCCGATGGCCAAATATCATTAGCCTTAGATATGGCTAAAATAAAATACAGTGCCACCATTGAGGGAGAAAAAATAACGGGGACCTATTCTCAAGGCGGTTTTAAAGCACCATTGAATTTGGTACCAGCAAAAACGGTTACTGCTCGTCAGAAAAAACCTCAAGAAGCCTCTGATAGAGTCGATTACCTCGTTGAAAATGTAGACTTTATTAATAAAGACGGTAATCACAAGCTATCAGGCACTCTAACTTACCCAGCAGGACCAATCGAGTCTGTGGCTATTTTATTGTCAGGCTCAGGTCCTACTAATCGCGATGCCGATGTCTTTGGTCATAAAGTATTTGCCGTTTTGGCAGACCAATTAACGCGTCAGAACATCGCCGTTTTAAGATATGACGACAGAGGTGTTGGTGAATCAACCGGTGATTTTCCTTCCGCCACTAGTGAAGACTTTGCCAGTGATGCGAATGCGGCTTACTCGTTTATCGCTAGTAACCCTAAGTTTAAAAACAGCAATATAGGCTTTGTTGGTCATAGTGAAGGTGGGTTAATTGGCGCTATTGCGAGTGCAAAGAATTCAAATGTAGATTTTTTTGTAAGCCTTGCAGGCCCAGGTACTACAGGCGCACAAATATTGATTGATCAGTCATTTCATATTCAAAAATTACGAGAAGTTCCAGAGTCTGAGTTATTAAAAAGTGATAAAGCGCAAAGACAAATTATGGGAGCGATTGAACAAGGTGCATCACAAAGTGAACTGATCTCATTATTGATAAAACATGGGGCCACTGAGCAGCAAGCCAAAGCACAAGCAAAGCAAATGACTTCACCTTGGTTTGATTACTTTGTCAAAACTGACCCTAAAAAATACCTTTCTAAACTGCATATGCCAGTGTTAGCATTAAATGGCGAATTAGATGTACAAGTGTTAGCAAATCAAAACATTGCAGGAATAAAGCAAGCGGTTTCACCGTCAAATCTAACGACTAAAGTATACAAAGGTTTAAATCATTTATTTCAACCCGCAACAACAGGTTTACCTAAAGAGTACAGTAAAATTGATATTACCTTTTCGGAGCATGTAAGCATTGATATTAGCCAATGGATAAAATCACAGCAATAAATCGATTTTTATCTGACAATAAATTTTAGGCTGCTAACGCTCAAAGCAGCCTTTTAATATGACACAGCAGAAACACCATAACTATGAATATACAACCCCATAAAAATCCAACTCATGTCAAATTTAATATGCTCTTTTGGAGCTTCCAAATTGGCGGCTGGGCTCTTTTTACATTATTAAACTTAGCGGGCAGACAATACTTTGTTCATTTTCATTTTTCTGAGCTCATAAACTCCCTCGTGCTCGGTTTGAGCTTAATCATCTCAACAAGTGGCTTAAGAAAGTATTACCAATACCGCCTAAAGACTAAGAGCGGCTTAGCAGGCTTATTGCAAATTCTGCTGGGTTCGATGGTTACAGGTTTAGTCACTATGCTGCTTTACGCGGCGTTGATTATCCCTAACCAAGAATTTATTTTTAAATCAGTCCATCCTCAACTTTTCCAACAAATTCTATTGGGCTCTCCCATGGTCATGTTTTTAATACTGGCTTGGTCTTCTATATATGCGATGTTTAAAAAACAGCAACACCTTAAACATGCACAACAAGAGCAACAAACACTGGAACAATCACTTAAAGAAGCGCGCTTAGATGTCTTACTCAGCCAAATTAACCCGCATTTCATTTTCAATGCCATTAATAATATCAGAGCGCTCATTTTAGAAGACTCTGCAAAAGCCCGTGATATGTTAGCCGACTTGTCTGAAGTCATGCGATATACCATGCAGATAGATAAAGCAGAACAAATATTATTTAGCGATGAGCTGGAAGTGGTGAATCAATATATTGCATTAAATAAATTACAGTTTGAAGAAAAGTTAACGGTGCGTTATAACTTAGCGCCGCAAACAATGAATAAGTCACTGCCGCCCATGGTTTTACAATTGCTTATTGAAAACGCTATTAAACATGGTATTGGCAAATTAAAACAAGGTGGCGAAATAATCATAACGAGTCAGGTTAATCAGGAGCACTGGCTAATTGTTGTTGAAAATAGTGGAGAGTTAACGCCTGTTAGCAGTAATAATGCAAAAAGTTCAGGTGTTGGCATCAGTAATATTAAGCAAAGGCTAAGCCTTGTTTATGGTGATAAAAGCGAGTTTTTTCTCACGTCTTGTGATATTGGCGTTAGAGCCACCATCAAGCTGCCTTTATAAAATGACTAAGAATGTAAACTTACGGACTACACCATGATTATAGCCATGATAATAGAAGATTCAAGACTAGCGCGACTCGAACTAAAATCACAATTACAGAGCATTGATTTTATAACATGCGTGGCTGAAGCTGAAAACATTGAACAAGCACTTGTCGCCTATCAAACTCACCAACCCGATTTAGTCTTTCTCGATATTGACTTACCCGACGGCAGTGGTTTTGACTTTCTCACTCAACTCGACCAACCGCCTCATGTCATTTTTACGACAGCCTTTGAAGAATTTGCCATCAAAGCATTTGATCAAGATGCTGTCGATTACTTGCTAAAACCTTACACCCAAAAAAGACTCGAAAAAGCCTGTGACAGATTTAAACTTATTAAGGCTACAGAACAAAGCAACGCGCAAGACAAAATTGAGAGTCCCATGACATTAGCCAGTCAGTTTTTTGTTAAAGATGGGCAAAACTGCTGGCTAATAAAGCTAGACCAAGTTGAGCGATTTGAAGCGATGGGAAACTATACCCGTGTTTATTTTGACCACAAAAAACCTATGATATACCGAACTTTATCGCAAATTGAGCCGCGTTTACCTCAAGATAGTTTTTTTAGGATCAGTCGGCAAAATATCGTACAGCTAAATAAAATAAAAAACATTGAAAGCTGCAGTTCCGGTGGCCTCGAATTGACCTTGCAAAGTGACACTAAAGTGGAAGTGTCACGCCGTCAAACGAGCGTGTTCAAATCGATTCTAGCCTTATAATCAAAAGATCGTCAAAATTGTTACCTATAAACTAGCAATACAGATCTATTTATTTACCGTTGTTACTTTTTAAAACGTTCAGTACCGATTATGGCCAGCAAAGGTAATCCTATTTATTAAAATGCACCGATAGAACAGGGCTAACATTAAATAAAGGATCAAACCGTGAATAAAAAATTAACGTTTAAAGCAATGCATCAAGAGCCAGAGTTATTATTTTTACCCAATGCTTGGGATGTCATTTCTGCCATGATATTAGAACAATCTGGCTTTAAAGCGATAGGAACAACCAGCTGGGGCATTGCCAACGCACTGGGCTACACAGATGGTGAAAAGATTGAGTTCAGTGAACTGCTCTCATTAGTGGCTAAAATTGTGTCTGCAGTAAATATACCTGTCACCGTTGATATTGAATCGGGTTATGGCCTAAACAACCAATCTATCGCACAAAACGTACTTAAACTGGCTAAACTGGGTGTTGCTGGTATTAATATCGAAGACTCATTTAAAAATGTTTCTGGGCTCATAGACACGCAATACCAATGCGGCGTAATAACAGCGATAAGACAGGCCTTGGATTTAGAGGGCTATAATGACTTTTTTATTAACGCCAGAATAGATACCTACTTTCACCTCTCGGATCCATTAGATGAAACAATCAATCGCGCGGCGGCCTATGTTAACAGCGGTGCAGATGGTATTTTTGTCCCGGGATTGAGTCAAAGCGATGAGATTAAACAGCTTGTAAATACCATTGATGCGCCAATTAATCTGCTGTCACTACCCGAGCTTACTGATTCAAATAAATTAACTGAACTAGGAGTCAAACGATTCAGCATAGGCAACGGTTTATCTGACGCTGTCACAGCTTTTATAGAGGCACAATCTCATCATATGTTTACCCACAAAAATACCGAAAATCTATATAACAATGACCCAATAACTACAGTATTTAGGTAAGCAAAAAGCCCCATTATTTTATTTATATAATGGGGCTATATCTCATTCTCGCCAGCCATTGATTCAATTGCTTGGCAACTCATCACTCAACTCTACGGCTTTGACGGGGCGATAATGACTCTTCGTATTCGCAGGTGTTGTCGCGAAGTACTTTTTAAAGGCCGTAGTAAAGTTTGATACATGGTTATATCCGGCATGATAAGCCACTTCACCGACACTTTTATTATCGAATATAAGCGATCGCCTAGCGTGTTCTAGTTTTTGATTTCTAATGTATTCTTTCAACGTTAACTGATGATGTATCTTAAAGTGTCGTTGTAAGGTACTAATACTTGAACCTAATTTTTTAGCTATTTGCTCAAGTGAATATGACTCATACAATAATTTTTCTATTTTTTTCTCGTAGCTATTGGCATTTACTTTAGTGGTTTTGTCTTCGCCTTCCATTAGACTACATTGTTGTTTATGGGTATCAATTAGCCATTCAAAGGCTTGAGAGAACACGTCAAAAGCTTGTTGTTCAAGTTGCCACGTGAAAGATTTATCGTAGCTAAGATTGTGCTCTAACATCCCCGTAACCAACGCAATTAAACGGTCAGTGCCAGCCCCTTGGTACACAGCCTGTTGAGCGTTAAATAATTGATGCACAACCTGTTCATCATTTTTACTTCTGCACCGCGCCATCAACCAAGGTCTAGTCACACTAATATTAAATTTTTTCACCTGTCTGTTTTTATAAAAATAGCGCGTAAATAACTGCTTATCAGAAATAACATTGATAAAAACGATAGGCTCATCAACAACCTTCACATGAAAGTATTTATCCTCTAGTGAAAAACTGACTTCTCCGGCCAGTAATACATTAATACTGATGCAGGCATCAACCTCAGATGTACTACGACCATTAACGTTTTCAACAACATCTGCGTAATGTATATCGATGCCACAAGGCAAAGCCTCAAAAGTAATATCACCCGTCGCTATTTCACTCTTACTATCGAGTGCGGTTTCAATGAAGGTATCTTCAAAGCCAGCGTCTTTAATCACTCTCGTTAAATCAACTTTCGAAAGCACTCTATTGTTCATTATAAAACATCCATTATCTCCACTGACGATATTGCATAACACCTTGGCGATTACACATAACACTAGTCACTACGACGATATTACCACAGTGATACAATAGTAATCATTCTCATTACCACCCAATTTAACCTCTAAGGAATCAAAATGTTAATTAAGCGTTTTAACATGCAAACAACGGCCCTAGCCGTTGCAGCAGCGCTCACTAGTTCGACTTTACTGGCACAAGAAACAGAGAAAGTTAGCGATAAAGATATTGAAAGAATAGCCGTAACGTGGAGCACCGCAGTTAACTCATCTTCTATGTTTTTAAAAGGCGAAACCATCGCCAATAAGCAAGCAGATCATATAAGTGACTTGTTACGTTCTATTCCTGGCGTGGATGTAGGGGGCGCACACTCTTTAAATCAACGTATTACGATTCGAAGCATGGACGATAAAGATCTCAATATTTCTATTGATGGCGCAAACCAAAATACCTATATGTATCATCACATGGGTAACTTGCAAATCCATGCTGACATTCTAAAGTCTGTTGATATCGAAGTAGGTTCAAACTCAGTCATTAATGGCGGTTTAGGTGGTTCTGTTCGTTTTGAAACGAAAGTAGCGCGTGAATTATTAAATGATGATCAAAAATTTGGTGGACGCTTCCAAGTCAGTTTAGCGAATAACTCAGGTTCAAATTATTCCTTGACCGGTTACGGATTATTATCAGATAACATTGATTTTCTTGCCTACTTTAATCAAGTAAATAACGATAATTATGAAGTAGGTGGCGGCGCAATTAAAGACGCTAGTGGTCAAGTTCTCCCTGGAACTGATGGCACTGTACGCGGTTTAGAAAGCGATGTAACTGACGCATTATTAAAGTTTGGTTGGGACTTAGCTGATAATCAAAGATTGCAACTAAGTTATGAGAAATACACCGATGAAGGCAATTATAGTTACCGTCCAGACATGGGATTAGCAACCGACTTAGCCATCACTAAATCGTTAGAAGTCCCATTATTGTGGCCCACAAAACTGACACGCGATACGTTAACGCTAAACTACGATGTGAGTTTCGATACAACTCAAGTCAAAGCCGCTGTATTCAAAAATACGAGTGAGTTATGGCGTGACGAAATGGGTTATGCACAAAGCCCTAATTTTGCCCATTGGGCTGCTATAAATACCGGAGAAGCAAAAAATACTGGTATCAATATTGTTGCCCAAACGTCCCTAAATACTGAACTTGCTCAAGAGCTTACTTACGGCATTGATTACGTAAAATACGATACGCTTTACAAGGCAACACAACTTACATCCTCTAAAACATCCAGTGAAGAAGCTAAAAATTTAGCACTATTTTTACAAGATAGAATTAAGTTAAATGACGTACTAACACTAATTCCGGGCGTTCGTCATGACAGTTATGATATTGAGTCGAGCGTTATTGATAAAAGCTTTTCCGATACATCTCTGGCACTGGCTTTGGAAGTACAGCCGAGTGAAGATCTTTTATTTAAGCTCAGCGCGACACAAATCTTTAAAGGTCCGGAAATAAGTGAAGTATTCACGGGAGCAGGCTTAAAAGAAATCGAAAACACAGCACTCGAAGCAGAAACAGGCATCAATTATGAGCTTTCCTTTGCCTATCAAACAACAGTTTCAGGTGACGATAACCTAGCATTTGGCGCCACATTGTTTGAGACGAACATTGACGACTATATCTTTGATTATGCCTACCTAAAACCTCGCGTAAAATGGAAAGATAATGTCGGTGACATGAACATTCATGGTTACGAAGCTTATATAAACTACCGTTTAGACAACTTCAATGCCGTTCTTACCTACTCAAGCGCAGAGAGTAAATTAAGTGCATTCGATCAATACACCGCAATAGATGGCGCGCGATTAGATCGTCAGCAAGGTGATACATTAAGTGCAAATGTGGCGTACGATTCAACAGAGCTTGGTCTAACGTTAAATTGGGAAATTCTCATGGTCGATGACGTTTCACGTGGCTTAGATCTTGATGGTGCCTCACTCGACAATAGTAAAGACAGCTTCACCGTTCAAAATATATCTGCTCGATGGACCTTTGATAACTTAACGATAATTGCGGGAGTTGATAACTTATTTGATGAGTATTACGCTTCTCAATCGTCAAGAACTGGCGTGTCATTTCATCCAAGGTTTGGTGAATTATACCTAAAAGATTATGAACCAGGTCGTAATATTAAAGCGACGGTTTCCTATAAGTTTTAATCGTAGAAAATCAAACGTCAATGGGTTTACTTTACCCGTTGACGTTTACCCCGCGTCCACAAAATTATTTACAGTTTCAAAAAATTCCTACTTACCAATATATGCTTAGCTTATTGCTTCTTTCTCAATCGTAAATAGCTCGCAAAACGTGGTTTTCCGTTTTTTGTCAACCCGTAATATTGGTAAGTAACCTCACTGCCAATAGAAGGTGGGTTGCGCCTTAGCTCATCACTAAACCCAGAGCCTAATTTAAATTCAAGACCATTGGGCATGACCATTAACAGAGCACCTAGCATGTCTTTATATTTACCTTTACCGTTTATATGTCCAATTACAGTGGCCTCTGCATCATATACTTTCTTCATTTTTAATAAGTGTTTACTACGCTTGTGCTCATAAAGACTGTTTTTATGATGTAACATAAGCCCCTCACCCTGCTTTTTCTCTACCTCATTAAGCCATTGATTTAATGCGGCCTTCGAAGCCAGCGTTGTTTGCTCTATCAACGCAATATACGGGGATGAGTTACTGCTAATTATTTGCTGTAATTGTTGGTAGCGCTTCATAAAAGGCTCAGATGACAATGGCAAGTCAAACACATTAAACGTAATCAACTGCCATTTGTTATCATCAATTATCTGTTGCCGTATAATCCCCGACACCTCATCGAAACGATTCCTCGCAATCCACAATTCACCATCAAGTACTTGTTTAGGAAACCCTTGAGTAAACCACGGCGGAGCGTTAATAACATGACCGCAACGAGTCACTAATACTTCCCCATTCCAACGCGCCCTTACACCATCAAGTTTTTCACTGACTAGGTAGTTATTCACCCGAATGTCGCTATGATATCGACTCGCTAATTCAATCACTGGTTTGTCGACTTTTATTGGAACTTGAGCGTAAACAGTGCCCATAAAAAGAAGAAAAGTCGCCCCAATGGTACTGTAAATTAAATGTCTCATTATCACTTCCATGCCTAGGCTTAATTAATAGAAGTTAAGTGTAGTTTAAGATTTTAAAGATATTACTAAGACAAAATGTATTGGAATGAATTTTAAATTAGCTATAAGAGTCAATGCTTCGCAACCACTGTAGACATGCTTTATTTATAGCTACAGACCCCAAGGACTTTTTTGATACAGAGAAAAACAACCTAAGAATGGCAATGCTGGGTCTTTGTAATAACAGACCCAATGGATTGGGGGGGAGTCCTATACTTGACAGCGCCTCAAGAAGATACAGTAACCTTAAACTTATAAAGGTCTATGCATTAGGTGTAATATTTAATGTATTGACACCCCAGATAATACGATCAGATAAATACTTGCCCACTCAACAAAAATCATACATATTTAGTTTTATTGATCTCTAAATATTATCTTTAATGAACTTGAGTATATCATTATGAATAGCTAAGTTTGTGCCATGACCAATATTTTTATAAGTATTAAAAATGGCATTAACTTGATGTTGTTTATAAATTTCTTGGCATTTATTCCAACGTTTTGGTTGCATTATTTTCCCGATTGATTGATGTATTACCTCTCTTTCACTATCAGAGTATGCATCATCATATTCTACGGCATCATTAGTATCATCCTGCCCCATAAACAGAAATTGTGGCACCAATTCCCAGGCTGATTTATCAAATTTTTTGTTGGCGATCTTTGAAAAGTCATCAACCCCAAGCGGATAATTGAGCGTTTTATCTTTATATTGACTGACAGGTAGCATCAATATCCCATTAATCCCACCAGCTATTACTAATTGTGTGCTTTGTGGGTGTAACATAGAGAATCTATTGGCGAAAGTACCAGACGCTGAAAACCCCGTTAATATCACTTTATCCTCGACTTCTAAAGCATGTTTAGTGAGTCTATTTTTAGCTTCAGCGATCATCGCTAGCAATTGTAGATCGAGTCGTTTCGTTTTTCCTGAATCTACTAACATTGAATCACGATCTAACGCATGGGTATAAATTTTCCACTGAGTTTTTGACCTTGGAAAAACAGGCGTTAAAATGGGAAAGTTTAATTTTTTTGCCACCCACGGGCCAACGGCATTACCAACAATTGACTTTTTAGCACTTTGATAGTGAACGTCGAAATCATCTGAAACACCGCCTGTGTTATTCGTTTCCACAACTAAATAACTACGTTTAGTATTCGCTGACTGCTCGGGGATTTTTAGCAGAAAAGGAAATTCAAATCCTTTACTTGGTTGCGCAGGTACTTCAATGACAATGTCAGCAAAACACATGTGGTTAATGAATAAAAGAAATAAAATTCCAATTTTTTTATAATGTTGATTGTTTAGCACGACGGTTCTCCAAAGGAACATTTAACGCCAATGAATGCGAAAAATGTAATTAAGCTTTAAATCGATAATCTCTTCATTAACAAAGCAGGGATAGTGCCAACACTTAAATAAAACGTAACCTATTAATATTTAAAACTTATTAATTAACAAGTCATTATTTGAAATGTCCGAACGGACACAACAAAGTGACCGGAGTTGTCCGGAAATTGAAATTGGATACAAATAGGTGTCCAACGTTTATTAATTGTTAAAGCACAATATTCGAAGGCATGACCAAAAAAAAGGCTCTATTCAGCCTTATGAATAGTGCCAAGGTTTGTCGCCGATGTTGTTTTTCAGCAATGCTAGGAATTTGGTTGTTCTTCCTGCTCGCGCCCGTTGCTCGGTACCTAGTAGGGCGACGATATTGGCTGTTGGTAATTCATAATCACTGAGTAAATGCACCAAGGTTCCACGCTTTAACTCTTCAGTGACATCCCATTCAGATCGTAAAATGATGCCCTGCCCTTCTAATGCCCACTGCTTAATTACTCGACCATCATTACTGGCAAGTTTGGGAATAATACGAATTGATTCATACTTATCAGTAGTCGGTGAGTGAAACTTCCACATCGTGACATCTTCAGCATTTTCTCTTAAAGCAATGCAATTATGTTGGCGTAAATCTGACGGAGTATTCACCTCGCCATATTTCTCAATATAACTAGGAGAAGCACATAAGAACCGCTTATTGGGTGCTAAATTAGACAGCCTTAAAGACGAATCACGTAGTTCACCAATATAAATCATAATATCCCACGAGTGATCTGCCCCCCAGTCAGGGTTATCAGATAACTCGAGTTCTACTGACAGGTTTTGATGCTTATTCTGAAACTCAGTCACTAATGGTGCTATGTATTTACTGCCAAACCCTAACGGCGCTAATATTTTCAAACACCCAGCAACTTCGTTTCGTTGACTATAGATAGATTCATGTAAATCGTCTATTTCCCCTAAAATGAGCTTTGCCCGCTCCGCCAAAAAAACACCTTCATCCGTTAACGTTATGCTGCGAGCATGACGATCAACCAATTTTAATTGCAGTTTCTTTTCAATACTTTGTAATCGTTGCGTCACAGTAGGAGGCGTAACATTCAAAGCTCTTGCTGTCGCTGCTAATGAAGAATGAGTTGCAATCATTCGAAAGAAACACAAATCGTCGCTATTTATCATTAAGGCTATACCTAATCATATAGTTAGTATTCGTTAATATTAGACCTTATTCATTCTTGCTACAATCATTTCATTCGCAGTAACCATCAATATTTTATCGAGGTAAGAATGTTTAGAGTCATCATATTATTAGTCGGGCTAATATCTAGCAATGTGTACGCATCAACACTTGAACACTTTAATTCCATGCTACAACCACAAGCCGCAAAAAGTGATATTGACCAATGGTTAGGATTTATAAAAGAAACGCACCCAGATTTAGCTTACACAACAAAAGACGTTACTTCGTTTTACAAACAAGTAAATCAGTTTAAAGACAGCATAAACGAGCCAATTTCTGTGCGTGACTTTTGGTTTGAAATGATGACATTTAACAGTGTTATATCAGACGGCCATGTATCTCTGACACCCTCTAATAAAAGAGAAATCACTCAAGACTATCTGAAAAAAGGCGGTACATTGTTCCCCTTTGACGTTGTTTTTGACAATGAACAGCTCATTATTAAAGAAAAATTAAACGGTAAAGCATCCAATTTAGCGGGCAACGCTATTACTAAAATTAACGGCACTCCCATAGAAAAGGTACTAAAGCCTTTGCTTAAACGAACGCATGGCGATAGCGATAACCAACGTAAAGCCGTATTAGAAAAAGCCTTCGCTGTTTATTATTGGATGTATTTTGGCGAACAAAAAGAATTCATACTTGATATCAAAAAATCTCATCATGAAATACATAGCATTGTCGTAAAAGCCAGCAAAGAGATCTTCTATGGTGATGATAGCTTTGAATCTAAATTCCAATTTAGTGTTTTAGATAAAAAAACGGCCTTATTAACAATTAACACCTTTACTTGGCGAGAAGATGAAAACCGTGTTTTCAAGTTTTTTGAGAAATCATTTAGCGAAATAAAGAAGCAAAACTTAACGCACTTAATCATTGATATCAGAGAAAATGGCGGTGGTGATGACAACATTTGGAAGAAAGGTATATTAACTTACATTGCAGATAAACCTTGGAAGCATGCATCAAACTACAAAGTTAAAATTCTTGCAGGCAGAGAAGACGAAGGTGAGACAGCAGGCGATGTGGTCATTGGTGAATTAACGAACCTAAGTCCAGTCGATGAAACAAACCCTCTAAAATTCACTGGTGAAGTGTCAGTCTTAGTTGGGCCGTATACCTACTCATCTTCCATATTATTTATGAACGTTATTCAAGATTACGAATTTGGCACACTAATCGGTGATAAAACGGGTGGCAAAAGTGGCCAAACAGGTGGCACTCAGCACAAAACATTATCAAATTCTAAGTTGCACAGTGTCGTGCCACGTTTTTGGGTAGCTCGCCCTAAGGGCGGTGAAAACCTTGATTTAGTCACGCTTGATAAGGTTATTAGCTACGATAAAACGCAGCCGCAGCAACTCCTCAGTAAGTTTCTTGCAACACGTAAATAGGTTACTTAGTCACAACGGCTATAGAATGCCTACGATGAATAAGTTGTAGGCATCCTCCTTGTTAACCAATATAAATGACTAAAGGAAATATAATATGGAAGCTGTGCAAGTAACTACTGAACTACTTTTAGTTTTGTTTGCCGTTGCAATAATCGCAGGCTTATTAGATACACTAGCCGGCGGCGGCGGTTTAATTGCATTACCCGCCTTAATTTTGAGTGGTGTGCCGCCATTAGCTGCATTGGGCACTAACAAACTGCAAGGTAGCATGGGCACGGCAACTGCTACTTACATGATGTTAAAAAATAAAAAAGTTCAATGGCATCATGTGAAAAAACTCATGTTATTCGCGTTTATTGGTGCATTATTTGGCACTATAGCGGTACAGTTTATTGATCAACAAATTCTTAGCTATGTTATTCCTGTGGTTATTTCGTTAATCGGTCTCTATTTTTTATTTGCACCCACGGCTAGTGATAAAAAAACACGAGCCAAAGTATCTAAACGCAATTATCAAAATGTCGTGATGCCCGCAATCGGTTGCTACGATGGATTCTTTGGCCCAAGCACCGGTTCATTCTTTTCGTTAGCTGGTATTTCTTTACGTGGTCATAATATTATCGACGCCACGGCCATAGCCAAAGCGCTTAATTTTGCCACCAACATTGCGTCCTTAATGATATTTTTAATTGCAGGTAAAATTGTTTGGATCATTGGCTTAGTGATGATGTTTGGACAAGTGATTGGCGCTTGGATAGGTTCTCATTGTTTATTTTCAATCAACCCTAAATATTTAAGACTGTTAGTCGTTGCGATGTGTTTTGGCATGTTAATAAAATACATACACGGTATGAGTTAATGTATTTTGATATCACGCACTGAGAATGTTCGCTTCTCTCTTCATTCACCATGATAGTCCTTTGTATGAGCGCCTTTAGGTGGCGATCATGTTCTTATTATTTCAGCCTTAGGACAATAACTTGATTAGCGTTATTACTTTAGTACATTGCTCAACTAGGTGATTTTTTTGCTGTTTTAAATGCAAAGCCCTTTCCATTAAGTTGATAACTAATCTTGTCGAGTAAACTCAATTGAAAAGGCTTTGCCCTTTTCTCCTGAGACAAAAACGGTCAGATTGTTATGGTTGATTAATTGATAGCTGAGCTTTTTAGGAAAATCATGCTGTAAGTTTTCAAATATTGCAGTATTCGCCGTGCAATTTGTTAATTTGAACGCTACTGGCAAATCATTACTGGCTACTTTCGCCACATAAAAAATCTCTCCTGACATTTCCACTAACCGTAAGGTTTCAGCACTAACCGTTTTATTCTTTTTAAAAGAATACGTGGAGCCAGCCCCCTCAAATGTTTTGTCACTTATCCGCTGCCATGACTCATTAATTTTAAGTTTGCTGTTTTCTGAATGCCAATGACCAATTAACCACGTTAACGAGTCGACTGTTCCGCAATTTTTAGCTTGTGCAGAAGATTGAAAAACTAAACACAGAGACATAAAAATGATAATTTTGAACATTGCACTCAACTCCATTGATTAACAAAGATAACTAGCGCCTTTCAAAATACGGACCACGACTGGTGGTGTATTTGTGCATTAATGAAATGGCAACATTGACTAGTCATAATTTATCACAAAAAAATCATTCCAATCAATGGTATCCGTCGGAGTCTAATTGATGAAGGCAGACTTGATAATCTAATGTAGATCTGCCCCATTTGTTATCATTCATTTCAATACCAGCTTTTAACAGCTAACTTCCCTTCTTCCCAACCAAAACAGCGCAATCACTATTAATATTACGGTGATGGCCAGCGAATAGCTGATTGCTAATACCTGCACTTTAGGGTCTGAACCATTCGTTGATAATAGAATGTAAGTCCATGGATCTAGGTGCCAGTATTTTGTATGGCTAAGTTGCGTAATACTCATAGTGGCTACCACCCCAAGCCCTAATGAGACGACTATATTTTTCCAGCGCCAACTTACGATGTGATGAATAGTCAAAATAGTCAAACAACCGACAATGCTATACATCAAGCTTTCAAGAACATCAAAACTTAATATGTTCGAACCTGAAACCCCAAATGCCTCCAAACAAATGATTGAGATGAATGTGGATACAAAGAGCACTAAACTCGCACCAATTAGATAAATCCACGCTAATATTAATTTCGCTAGAAACAAATCTTTTTGCTTAATGGGTAATGTCATCATAAAGCGCCAGCCATTGCTTCGATGCTCATTACCGTTAAGCAATGCCGTTATCAACGCAATATAGAGCGGCATCATAAAATATCCCCACAACGCCGAATTCGATAACCAAAAAATGCTCCACCCATGCTCACTAACAAGCTTTCCTTCATTATGAAGTAATTGTAAAAGATTAATCAGTAAGACCATTAAAGGACTTAAAAACATCATTAACAAAGCCAGGCTTCGCTTGGTCTTTATCAATTCAATGTGGATTAATTTAACTAGCATGTTGGTACCTCTAATGTTTGTGAACCGACCAATTGTAGAAACAAATTTTCTAAGGTTGCTTGATTAAATCGTGATTCCATTAAGTCAAATCCAGCGTGAATCACTTGTCGATTTAAATCGCCGCATTGGTCTTTTTTTACTTCATTTATTCGTAAATGTTGCGAGGAAATTAACTCTGATGAGATGTTTTTTTGCAGAAAGTGCTGCTTTAACTTTTCAGCCGATGGTGTGATTAAATCAAGTGAACTTGCTTGTTGCCCCATGAGTTCAGACAGGCTCGATTCTATTTTCATTTTTCCTTGATGCAAAATGCCAACATGACTGGCTGTCTTTTGAATTTCATCTAATAAATGACTGGATAAAAAGACGGTTGCCCCAGTTTGCTCTGGCAACGACTTTAATAATAGTCGAATTTCTTTCATACCCTCGGGATCAAGTCCATTGGTAGGCTCATCTAAAATGAGTAATTTAGGTTTACCTAAAAGGGCATTTGCGAGCGCTATACGTTGCTTCATGCCTAACGAAAATCTTTCCATAGGCACATTTAAATGAGCAGACATATTAACTATATCCAATGTTTCACCAATCGCCGACTTAGCTAATCCCTTTATTTTACAGGTGATGCCCAAAAACTCTTTAGGGGTCAGATGAAAGTACAAACAAGGTGAATCGACCAGGCAACCAATTGAGTTTATATAGCTAACATCTCGCCTATTAATAAGCTGAGAGTGAATTTTAACGTTCCCTGAGTTAGCATTTAACAAACCCAGTAAAACTCGAATAAAAGTAGATTTCCCTGCACCATTATTACCCAAGAAACCATAGACAGAGCCTTGTGGCACATTAATATTTACGCTATCTAATACTGTTTTTTGACCAAATTTTTTAGATATATTTGACACTTCAATTGCAAGATTCACAATAATTCTCCTTTTTTAAGAAGCAATATTAAATCACGCACTGGGTCGAATATAATCAGGCTGAAACCCTATTTTATTATTATCTTAATTAGGTCTTTAGACTGATGTTTAACGCAATATTTTCACATAGAATAAGGCTATGAAAAATATGACTCTCTCACTAAAATACAAACTTATCATATGGTTAAGCTTGATAGGTTTTATCACTAGCATTAGCATTCACTTTGTTATAATCCTGCTGGGTTCATCAGACATTGGCTACTCAACACGTCAATATCCTGTGCAGCATTGGCAGCAAAGTAACATTGCAGGCCCTTTAACGGCACAATCGACGAACCAAGAAATGATAAATGCTTATTTGGGATCTCTCGTCAGAAAATCCCCTTATCAAGTGCTTCATCATAATTCGCCATTTACACAGCTGTCGGTCAAGGCCATTGCCTTTGTCGATGTCGACTCTCAATTAATATTTAAAACAAAAGAAGCCAATTTAGTAGCAGGTGATATAGGTATCCAAATTGCGATTCAATCAAGAGACGACCTATCAGATGCGTTAATAGGCCATCACAATACTGGTATCGAACCCCTTGGTGGTAATGATTATTTGGTGATACAAAGTGTGCTTAATAAGCAAGATGAAATAATAGGGGCAACAGTCAGCTGGCAGTCATGGCAATATCAAGAAGACGCTGCCCCACTCTTTTACATCACTGTTATTGAGGCATTAAAGTTCTCGATATTTAACACTCTATCTAGCTTTTTTTGGATATTACCGTCAACATTCATTCTCGGTTGGTTAGTGGCAAGAGTCATGACTAAACGTTACCAACATTTATATAAAACCATTGAAGATTGGGGCAATGGCAACCTCGTTAGCAGAATCAAAACATCGGGGAGTGATGAAATAGATATCAGTTTCCAGCGCTTAAATTTAATGGCTGAAAAATTAGCCAAGCACCAGAAAGAACTCAAGCATTTAGTGAGTATCGAAGAACGGCAACATCTTGCAGCCGAACTGCATGACACCGTAAAACAGCAATTATTTGCATCCAATCTCCAACTAAGTGCCGCAGCACAACAAATTGATCAAAACAAAGACGGCGCCAAAAAAAGTATCGCCATAGCCATTAACCAAAACAGAACCGCTTTTAAACAAGTAAATGATTTAATATTTACCTTAAGTCCGATTCAAATTGGCAGTAGCTTGAAAGAGGCATTAATAGCGGCTTTTGAGAGCTGGAAACAAGACAATACTATTTCCTTAACAAGCAGTCTAAAGATGGATCTTGAGTTAACCGAAATTCAACAACAGGTTATTTTTAGAAGTATTATGGAGTCGTTGCAAAATATCAGTAAGCATTCAAATGCGAACAATGTAGCCATTGAAATCTCACACAATGAAGCAAAAATAATGTGGCAGATAACTGATGATGGGATTAGTGACATCAATAATAAAGCTAAACATGAATTAAAATTTGGACAAGGACTTAACTTAATGCAAAAGAGAATTGAGTCTCTTGATGGCACGCTAAAAATAAATACCGACAATGGTTTTACATTAAACTTGGAGTTACCCATTGCCTAATTACATCAGCAAACCAGAAAACATATCGGTACTCATCGTTGACGACCACCAATTGGTACGCCAAGGTATTGAAACCTTTCTCAATCTGCAACCTGACATTGAGATAATTGCCACGGCAGCCAATGCAAAACAGGCTATTGAGCAGGTTGAAATTCACATTCCCGATGTTATTTTAATGGATTTAAACCTTGGCGAAGGCATGAATGGCATCGAGGCGACACGTAAAATAAAAGAGATTAGTCCTCAATCTAAAGTCATTGTA
>Ga0209291_1000796_pt1 | contig 29737 bp, 14 predicted proteins | sample GOMGulsemesocosm_FD_184633 | JGI IMG/M metagenome (GOLD analysis project Ga0209291, IMG submission 184633) | Methane-oxidizing microbial communities from mesocosms in the Gulf of Mexico - GOM9B Gulf of Mexico (SPAdes) (version 2) | ecosystem: Environmental > Aquatic > Marine > Cold seeps...
AAATAGGCCAAGTGGTTAAAGCGCAAGATGGTAATTTCTACGCCAGCAAAATTAAGCAAAAAGCGATCCTAGAACTAGCAGATTATCAAGATACGCAGTTATGGACAGCTGTCGGTAGCACTGCGAGTTACTGGGATTATGATGATACGGCAAATGCCGACCCCGATAGCACTGTTTACAACCGTGAACTCGATATGCTGATGGTTGACTTACCCGATGTCTACGCATCTCCAGGGTCGGTGTATATTCAAATTGATGGCAAGTCAGCAGATAGCTTAGTTGCCCAAAGCAACATGGATAACATTAGCGCCAGAGCAGGTGCTACCATACAAGTGATTAACAGCACGCCTTTCTCATTGCGAGTAAACGATTTAATCGTGCAAGATGCACAGCGCGTTGAAAACATTAACGGCGTACTTAAAACCTATACTCCAGGTGCGGTGCAGTTTAACTACAAAGATGTTAACTCTGTCGCCGTGCGCGCAGGCGTGACGCTCACCAATGGCAGTGATTTAAGCAGTGCCCAAGTGGTCGAAGTTAATCAGATCGTATTGTTCCAAGATACCAAGAGCACGCGGGTAAGTTATGGCAGCTTTACCTTGCCACCGATACCGCAGAATATGTATATCCAAGGCAACATTGTCAACGAAAATGGCAGTGCCTACATCAATAACAAAGACGGTTCCATTGAAGTATCTACGCAAATTCGTGCAGAAACGATCAACTTGTTTGCCGCAGGGGATTTCTCGCTGAATTCTGAAGCTTGGTACCACACCAATAAAGATCCACGTCAGTACATCAGCTACAGCAACTTACGCAGCTTAGTGTATGCCTCATCTGCCGGCGAGCTAAGTTACGATTTAGACCAAATAGGCATTGAGTCGGCGATCAATAGCGATAATTCCCAGATCTTGTCGATGGGTAAAATCACCATCACCGCCCGCCATTTGAATGTTAATGGCTTGATTCAATCAGGCGTGAATACTGTTTATTTGAAAGTGGATGCCAGCTTTAATGGCGGCGCCAATAACGTTGAACTGGCCAATATTAAAGGCCAGGCGATTGCCGGTATTAGCTTTGCAAACCCTAATGCGGCGGGCAATGTGAAAGTTCCGGTTAATGGTTATTGGGATGCCAGCGCTCAGGCGATTGTGATTGAAGATATAGTGCCTACAGGTGGCGAAGTCATATTGTCTGGGCAAATTATCAGTACCGGTAACGGCCGCATTGTCGCTGCGAGTGGTTATGCTGCTGTCGATATTATCAATGATAGCGTATATGAGCTGATTATTAATGATATTGATACCCGTAAGTACCGCGAGGGCATAGTGACTATCATTGATAGTGCTACTTTGACCAAAGATGTTTACGCGCATGCAGGTGCGCAGGCGACTCATACTCGCTATCAGGGAACACTAATCGTAGGCGATGCAGCTAGCGGTGAAATATCTAGAATTGACTACGTACAACAAGGCAGTGTTGCTAGCCAGGACTCTAGTTTAGATTATCAGTATGCAATCACTGATGGCACACGCTACGTTTGGACAGAAGGGCAAGGCAAAACTTCAACGGAAATTCGCAAATACGAAAAGAAGAGCTTTAACCTTTTTGGTGACAACGCATTGGCTGATTGGCTGGTGGCAGATGATAGCTATAAGTGGAAGACGGTTGAGTTTACCGATCAAAAACCACTGTTGGAGTCCGAGTCAATTGTTGAAGACAGCAGTGGTGCTGCCGAATATAAAATTACCTACTTGCAAACGGCAGGGGATACCAGTGTCAACGATATTGATACCGACACTTGGACCACTGGCGGTGGTTGGTTGCGCAAGAAAACCGTGCACACTAAAGTGACTGTAATAGAAGGCTTAAAAGATTATTACACGCACAGTTTAAAAGCGGATCACGCGATTAATGTGAGCTTCCTTTCAGGTAATGAAGACGCTAATGTGTCCATTGCCAGCGCGGGTAATATTACTTTAGCTGGGCGTATTTCGATGCCAGATCAAGGGACATTACAAGTGACCTCCACCTATGGCTCGGTCACTATGTCTGATGGAGTGTACGCACTGACACGTGAAGCGCATATTCGTGCAGCGGGTAATATCGATGTCATATTGGAAGGTAACTTCCAAGATCGTGGTCACACGCTTATATCAAGCAATGGCAGCATCAACTTAGGGGTTGTTCAAGATGACAACCCAGGTATTGGCCAAGTCAGTTCAAACCAAGTGTATCTTGATCAGGTATACGCTAAGTACGATGTGAATATCAATGCCGGCGGTGGTATCTACTCTGCAACTAGCAGTGTGACGACTACCATTAGTGCCAATAATATCAATCTGTCAGCATTAGGCGGTAGTGTTGGCGCGCTAACGATTAACTCTGCTATTACTAATGATAGTGGTACGGTGAGTGTCGTAGCACTGGGTAATATCAATATGAGCGAAGTGGTTGGGGACATGAATGTCGCCAGTATTGTCGGTGCTCAAGAAGTTAACAACTCAATAGCTAACTATGGTGTGCAATTATCAACGCTGAATGGCTCCATCTTAGATGCCAATTCAGATACCGCTAAAGCCAGTGCACTTGATACCCAAAACGCTCAGTATAACTACGCGCAATCACAAGTGGTGAATGATGCAACTGATGTTACTGAAGATTATCATCAATATTGGCAGGGGCTTCGCACTGATGCCGATGGCACAGTCGTAGACTATCAGTCAGATGTCACTCAATACACTCACTACGATAGCTTGTTTAGCCACTTAAGCGGTGCAGAACTAAGCGCGGCGCAAGATAGCGTAGCACTTTTAAATGCTAGCTTTACTACCTTGAGTGAATACGATAAAGGCTATGACAAACTCGCGCAGCTACAAGTAGAAGATCCAAGTTTAGCTACAGCGACTAATAGCCAATTTAAGCGTGATGTTATTGCTCAACAAGCCTCTAACAAGCCATTGTTTGACAGTATTTTATCTCCTGGCATCGTCGCTAAACTCTACCCTGATACCGTTATTATTGGCGGAGCAGGGGCAAGTACTGCTGAAGTTGCCAATATTCAATCACTCGCCAGTGGCAGTAAGATTACTTTGACGGCGAATTCAGGTGGTTTTGGTAAGATCGGTGATAATGTGGTTATCGATATGTCGGGTGGTGTGAGCGCTTTAAGCGATGAGCATAAAGAGATTCTCTCAGCGGCTACCGGCAGTGATGTGATAGATACACAGTATTCGTTCTATCAATATATTGGCCCAGATGCAGCGGTTTCTCAGTTTGATATTGATTACACTGATAGCTCACTGTGGCAAGGTATCAGCAGTATTAAAGTGACTGATACAACAGGCACGGTGAATGTGGCTAATAATGCCTATGTTGAAATCAATCAAGATGGCGTACCGGTACTTTTTCAATATCAAGGCGCTGATGCGCCGATAGATTTATCGGCCGAAGATTACGAAGCATCGGGTGCACCTTGGCAGCGAGTGAGTACGCAAAGCGTGGCGCCTGCCCAGGACTTAGCGCTTAACAACAATGCTATTGTGATGCAGCTTGAAAGCGTCACGTTACAGTTATGGGATGATTTAAACCTTGAGGGTGCAGCTTCATTGTCTCTTACAGCTGATGAGGGCATCGCTATAGAGCAAAGCGGTGACTTGGTCCTTGATAAAGTGGTGGGGGACAGCTGGATACGTTTAACAGCCGCCGGTCATGTTATTGATAACAGCGCAAATAACAGTGCTATTGCCAGTGCCGGTGATGTGGTCATCATTGCCCGCGGTGATATAAAGGCTGCGGACGGTTCTGCCTTCAAACTACAACTAGTCGATACCGCTACATTAAGTCTTGATGCCACAGGTTTAGTGAACGTATGGCAAGTTGAAGAAAGTGTGGTGATAGCGGGTAACACTTACCAAATTGGTGATCTCAACCTTGCGGATATTGCCGCTGTTGGCAATGTCACTATGGGTGCCGGTACGCTTGCATCTATGGCAACGGGTCTTGCACCAAGCGGTACTGCCGCCATTAATGTAGAAAAAATTGCCTCAACTGGTAGTGTCACATTGTTAGCGGCTTCTGGTATATACGATGCATTTGATGATCTAAACAACGCCATTATCAACGTGCGCAGTGTTGATTTACACTTACACTCCGGCGGTGAAATAGGTAGCCCTAGCGCCACTAATCCTAACTATTTGGATATTAAAATCAGTGGTGCAGTCAGTGCAAGTGCCATAGGTAATGTCTACCTAAACGCCGTTGAATCGCACTTGTTAGTGGCTAACATTGAATCGACTAGCGATGTATACCTTAAAGCCAGCCAATCAATTTTAGACAGTGAAAACGACAACGCTTTCCAAGATATTAGCTTGGTGGGTAATAGTGATATCAAGGCTGATTCAATTTACCTCAATGCTTTAAAAGGCGCGATCGGCCAGTTTGGTAATCAGCTGGAAATCGATACTGATGCGGCTAATGGTGGTCAATTGACCAGTTACAGCTTCCTAGATACATATTTGCGAGAAACTACCGGTGATTTAAACCTCGCTAATATGACCGCAGATTCAGACAATCAAGGTGCTGCAGATAGCGATATCTATTTAGTGGTTGATCAAAGCTTATATAATACAGCGAGCTCAGGGGTTAATTTAAACGCTGATAAAGTACGCATTATTACGGGTGCCGATATTGGCGCTGCGGTTGGTGTAGGTACGCCAATAACTTCACAAATAAACTACTTAGAAGCGCGCTCAGACACCGGTGCTATCAATTGGGAAAATACTGGGCACTTACAATTAGGTTCTGTTTCAGATTTATTAAGCGGTGTTAGCGCTGCGGGCAATATCAATATCATGGCTAATAGCCCACTCACCGTTCTAGAACACATACTGTCTAATACGGGTGATATTAGCTTGAGCGCGGCAGATTCAGCAGCCTCTGCGACAGATATACTCACTGTTGCCAGCACTGCACAAGTGACAGCACTACAGGGCAATGTAACATTAAACGCCGGTGATGAGCTGATGTTAGCGCAGGGCGCTAAATTGAGCGCAAATGCTAGCATCATACTCAATACTGATTTAGGTAGTGCAGATAGTGAAGCCGCTAGCGTGGCTCTTTTTGGACAGATACAAGCCAGTGATATTTATATCAATACCGGTATTGCCAATGACAGCGTATTACTCGATGTTGAACAGCTAGATGGCGATACTTACGTTAAAACGGGAGAGGGCGATGATCTTATCACGATCAATCAACTGCACAGCCGCGCAGACGTTTTACGCATTGATGGTGAAGCGGGCTCAGACAGCTATGTGATCAATCGAACGGCTGCAAACGCCGATTATGCTATTGATGTACTCGACACCGGGGCACCAGACTCAGGTGCTGATACGCTGACGATTAACGGTACCAGTGATAGCGATGAGTTCTTACTTAGAGCGGGTTTTGTAGCAGCGCTACATCTTGATAACAACGGTGAATACACCAGTAATGTTGAACGCATCAACTACGATAAAAATATCAATGCGCGTTTAACCATTAATGGCCATGATGGCGCAGATAATTTCTATTCAGATGATAACAGCAGTATTACTACCTTAGATGGTGGTGCGGGTAACGACAGCTTCCAAATCGGCCAACTGTTTGCCGATGATCGTCAGTCTTCATTGGGTAATGTGGCGATTGGCGATGAAATTGAAACGACTGAAACAACCTTAGGCTTCCTCAGTAAAGGCAATAGTTTTGCGATGGTCATCTACGGTGGCGACGGCGAAGATCAAGTGAAAGTCTACTCGAACAAAGCGACCACTAAGCTGTATGGCGAAGACGGTGATGACAGTTTTGTAGTGCGCGCTTTCTTGCAAAAGGGCAGTCAGTTAACTGCAGGTGGCGGGGATGTCGAACTCTTTGGTGGTGATGGCGATGACAGTATACAGTACAGTATAAATTCGCCTTTGAGCATTGATGGCGGTAAAGGTACTGACACTGTTGTGGTGTTAGGTACTGAAGCTGATGATAGCTTTATGATTACCGAGGACGGCATCTTTGGCGCAGGGCTAAATGTAGGCTTCACCGGGGTTGAACTTGCTGAAGTTGATGGTTTAGAAGGCGATGATACCTTCTATGTGCTTAGTACTAGTGCCGACGTTGTTACCACCATCATCGGCGGGTTAGGGGCTGATACCTTTAATGTTGCAGGTGATGTGACAACACCGATTGTCTCGTACTCAGTGGAAGGACGCAGCAGCTTTATTAATCACAGCGTATTGAGTGATGACGCAGCTTACAATGGCATTTTTGTTAATGGTTTAGCGCTTAATGTCGCCGACAGTAGTAATGGCGCTGTGAAAGTGGACGCTCTAGATGGTCAGCTATTGGTGGACGAAGACGGGCTGGTCGATAGCTATCAAATTTCTATGGATGTCGCTCAGCCTACCCTTGCGACTTTGGCTTATATTACCGTCTCAGCAGCAAGAGCTTCTTCCAGTGATAAGTCGCTGGCACACAATGGTATCGCAGCAGACAGTGTGTTGGTCTCTACCGATAATATTAACTTCTACGAATCATTGGTCATCAGTGTTGACTCCGCCAGTAATTGGGCAGACAAACACGAGATATATGTGCGTGCAGTGAATGATACTAGTGGCGAAGGACAACGTGATTATGTCATCTCCCACAGTGTGAGCAGTGATAACCCAGACTTTGATGCCTTGGACATTGCCAATATTGAAGTGACAGTGAATGACAATGATCAGGCAGACCTAATAGTGACCAGCAGTGTTAATCCTATTGCAATTGAAGCGGGTGCCTCTTCGAGCTTTGATGTACGTTTGGCAACGGCACCAGCTATTGGGGAAACCGTTACCGTATCGCTTGCAGAAATCATCCCAGCAGGCCTAGTGGCCCAAGTAAGCCTAGATAAACTCAGCTTAGAGTTTAATAGCAGCAACTGGGATCAGCTGCAAAGTTTTGTTGTTAGCGCCGTTGACGATGCTGATGTTGAAAACCTCTATCAGGCCAATATCTCGTTAACCACCAGTAGTAACATCGCATCCGATTACGCCATCCTTGCAGATGTAAAGGTTGACCTCAGCGTGATTGATAACGATACCGGGGCAGTTGTCGTTAGCGCCAGTCATGGCAGCACTGTGGTCAGTGCTAGTAACAGTGATGATTACTCACTGAGCTTAAGTAAAAAACCGACAGCTCCTGTCACTATTAATTTACTCAATGATCAGCAAGTTTTGATCACCAGTACGGATCCTAGATTTAACAGTGTCGATAATACGGTTACTTTTGGCATCACTGATGGTGATTGGGACTTACCCATTACCTTGATCGTAAGCCCTGATCCGAGTTATCAGCCAGATCTAGCGAAACAGCCCGTGCAAAAACCAGGATTACAAGCGCATACCTTGGATAATATTCGCGGTAAGCTGATTATCGATGGTGGGGTCCCCGCCGATAAACAGCGTACCTTAAGTGCTGCGGTGATGTTGCCGACTGAGCTTGATGGAGAGTTGGTGATTAGTTCACTGGGTACCGATGAGTCTGTACAAACAGATCAGCTCTACCTATTTAATGACGGCAGTGTACAAAATGATTCAGGTATTTTAACGGCTTCTAGTATCACCGGTTTAGGTATGGGTGTAGGTCTGGGTATCGAATATACCAATATCGAAGTACTGCAGACGTATTTAGGCACAGGTAACGATGACTTCGAAGTGTCAGGTACAGCACAAGGCAGTATCAGCGTCATTCATGGTGGTGGCGGTAATGATACGCTGAGCGTAACCGGTTCAGACAGTGACAGTGCGTTGATACTGCTGGGTGATTCTGTGCAAGATGGCAGTAGCTACAATGCGACATCTTTACAGGAGACGGCATTTGCGAGAGAGTTTAACAATCCTGGTGACGATACTATAGATGCTTCCGGTGCCGGTGGCTCTGTGGTTATATACGGCGGCCAAGGCGATGATGATTTAACCGGTTCCAATTACGGTGATCATATTGTTGGTGGTTCAGGTGAAGATACTATTCAAGGTTTGGACGGTGTTGATCATATCTACGGTGATTCAGGGGTTAATTTAGACCTGTCAGTGAGATTAGATCTCTCTAGCCAAGTATTACATATTGTTAATACCGCGGATGCCGCTAATGACAACCCAGAAACCGCTGATACCTTAACGGTGAGCAGGGATATCATCGACGGTGGCGCCGGCGATGATATTATTCTTGCAGACAAAGGTATTATCACTCAGCTGTTAGATACAAACCGTATTTTGACCACGGCAGCTGTGATTAACATTACTAATAGTAACCGAAATACAGGCGGCGATGACAGTGTCCTTGGTGGCAGTGGTAACGACATTATCATCGGTGGTTTAGGGCAAGATACTATTGCAGGTGGCACGGATAATGATTTAATTATCGGTGATCACGCTACGGTTGAACTGGATAATAATCAAGTCATAAGCGCTTATAGCATTGATACCGCGAGCGGTAACAGCGATGATCTTCGTGGCAATGAAGGCAACGATATCCTGATGGGTGGTTTTGCTGCCGATAACATTATAGCGGGTGCTGGCGATGATACAGTGCTTGGCGATAATGGGCAGATAGAACTGATCGATGGTATACGACGCCATGTTTACAGCACTGATCTAAGTGAAAGTACAGGTGGTAATGACACCATCAGTTTAGGCACAGGTGAAGACCAAGCCATCGGTGGGGTCGGCGCTGATCGCATCACTAATACGGCAGGTGAAACGCTGATCATTGGTGACGATGGTCAAATCTTTAGTGATGCAACCGGGCGTTACTTACGCGCCTTTACCGGCAATACCAGTATCGGGGGTGCCGATATAGTGACCGGTGGTCGCGATAGAGACATTATCTTTGGTGGCTTTGGCGGCGATAGATTAGATGGCGCACAAGGCGACGATATCATTGGTGGTGATGGCTCACAGATAACACGCAACCCACATAATATTGTGTTTGAAGCGATTGACTTATTTGTTGGTGGTGATGATACCTTACTGGCCGGAGCCGGTTTAGACCGCTTAATGGGCGCATTTGGCAGTGACCTTTTCTATGCAGACTTCAGGGAAGATATCTTTGTCGGAGAATATGCAAGATTCACTTTTAGTGCAGATGCCACGGGTAATGAGCAAGCCACCTTTATTATTTCCTTAGCGCAGGGCGGCTTAGACCTTATTCGTCAGACACAAACCTCTCTATTTGTTAACTTTGCGCAGCAAATCTTTGAACAGTCGGAGTTAGGAGCGATCGCTCGTGGTCGAACGGCTATAACGACTTCGTTTAGCTCTGATGCACTGGCGGCTCTTGGGCGTTTGAGTCAGCCTGTTGCTCAACATGGTGAACAAGGTGCGGTGCAAATTCAGTCAGATGGTGTCGATTTTGTGATACCGACGGCACCGACAGCAGCGGGTGGAGAAGAAGGCGAAGAGCCAGTCGCTGAAGAGGATTTGCAGTACGATGAAGATGGCTTTGTGATCCCAGAAGAGAGCGTTGAAGATGCAGAGGCAACTGCAGAAACAGAGGAAGGAACTTCGGGAGAAAAGTCTGAAAGCACCCAAACTGAAGAGGGGCAAGCAGAAGACCTCGAAACTCAATCCCTTGAGCAACCTGTCGAAGAATTAGAAGACCCTCTGTGCATTGACGTTGACGGTGAGAACCTTTGTGATGGGCCTGTTGAAACGTCTGGTTCTGAAACACAGCCAGCAACGCCAGAGCTAGAGGAGGAATTACAAAAGCTGCAAAATAATGCAGCGGCCAATGACACCTCAGGTATTGATTTGAAGGCAACCTTGGCCAGCTTTAGTGGCTGGGCATTGATGGGCGCTAGCAAAGCACAAAAAGCAAAACGTAAAGCAAGTTAAGTTCAAGATAAGCGCTACTCATAAGTATCGAAATTGATTTTATGAGTAGTGGCTCATTTTTTGTCGAAAGATTGCGTTAAGCTATAATCCCTCAAGTGCACTGACTCTATGTTTTGTACTGTGTTAAGCTGATAATATCTAAGCATGTTTTATCTCCTACCTCGCAGCTTTACCCTCCATTTTAATCCAAGACTGAGAAGTGTTAATGCGTGATAGGCAAAGAGATATCAAAAGGTAATGAATGAATAATGGTCTAGATTTGAATGAGCGTCATATAAGTGCTGCCACTGGGTCAAAGAGTGCGCATGTGTCGGTACAAAATGATCAAAATCCGTATTATCAAGCGTGGCTAAGCGGTCAGAAAAAACTGATTCCGGGCTTACAAGCCGCAGCACTTAAAGTGGTAGGTAACAACAGTATTTTGTTAGATGTCGCGAGCGTGACAGATAACATAACGCTCTACAATTCACTGTTGGACATGAGCGATGAGTTAGATAATACCGATCAAGCGCAAATCTCCAGTTTAGAGACTGATTCAGCTCAAGAGGTCTTCGCTCTTATATACCCTTTGCGTGCAGAGCATTCCCAAGAACTGATTGCCCTTGTCATGATGGCGGTACAAGTGCAAAGCCAGGCTGAGCTAGAGCGCGCAATCGCACTGTTGGAATACAGTGTTGCCAGTATTGAAGTACTGCGTTATCAAAGTGAATTACAGCAATTAAAAACGCAGCACTCTGGAATGTCTCAAAGTGTGGATATTCTTGCCAGAGTGTTATCTGAGGTTGACTACCAAAGCGCTGCGGTGCGCTTAGTCACTGAACTTGCGGTCATGTTTAACTGTGACCGCGTAAGCCTTGGGGAGTATAAACATAACCGTTCGCGCTTAAAGCATTTATCACACAGTACTCAGTTCGGTAAAAAAATGAACTTAGTACACAGCATTGAACAAGTGATGGATGAGTGTTTAGATCAAAATTTGAGTATCTGTTTTCCTTCTGTTAGCAGCCAAAACAGCGCCGCTGAAAATGAGTCTGTAAGCAGTATCATCTCGATAGCACATCGACATTTATCCCAACAACAAGGGGATGCTTGCGTTTTATCAATCCCTTTGTATATCAATGGTAAAAGTATCGGTGCACTGGTGTTAGAAGGTAATCCCAACATGCCTTTTGATAGTGAGCAAGCGCACTTGTGTCAGAGTATCGCCAGCCTCATTATGCCCGCACTTGAAGACAAAAGACTGAACGATCGTCCACTGTGGCGCAAGGGACTCTCTTCTACAAAAAGGCAACTATCCAGGCTTTTAGGACCTGGCTTTTTGGGTAGAAAGTTATTTCTGATAGGGTTAATAACGGTGAGTTACGTTTTATATAATGCGACAGGCAGTTATCGATTATCAGCGGACGCGCGTCTTGAAAGCGCTGAGCAACGTGCCATAGTCTCACCTTACGATGGTTATATACAAGAAGCCCAAGGGCGAGCGGGTGATCGAGTGAGCGCCGGGGATGTATTAGTTCGCTTGGATAACAGAGATATGCATTTAGAGCGTTTAAAATGGCTCAGTGAAAAATCTAAGCTTAATAGACAGTATCAAGAGGCGTTGGCAACGCATGATCGCGCCAAAATTAACATTATTAATGCGCAGCATGGGCAAGTAAAAGCGCAACTGGAACTGGTGAATAGTCGCTTAAGCAGGGCGCAGTTAAAAGCGCCTTTTAATGGCTTAATTGTCAATGGTGATTTAAGCCAGCGATTGGGCAGTGCGGTTAATAAAGGTGAAGTACTGCTCAATGTATCACCCGATAACAATTACCGTATAAGTTTATTGATTAAAGAGAGCCGTATCGCGGATCTGAAATTAGGACAGCAAGGCAGTTTGTATTTATCGGCTTTACCTGAGCAGGCATTTGACTTTATTCTCAGTAAAATTACGCCGTTGACACAGACCCGTGATGGCGCCAGCTATTATATAGCGGAAGGCAAATTCACTGCGCAGTTTGAGCAATTACAACCGGGCATGGAAGGCATTGGGAAAATCAGTATCGATGAGCGTAAATGGTTGGATATATGGTCCCGTGAAGGGGTGGAGTGGATGCGTTTACAAATTTGGTCTTGGTGGGGTTAATCTTGAAGGGGTTAATTTTTAAGAAGCTAATTCTGAAGACCTTAACGGCGCAAGGTCATAGCGATATCAGCTTATCTGCTTTGCAGTGCATTAAGTCTCTGATCAATAGGTGCCAATAAATGTCGGCATCGCTATTTAGCTCATCCTGGTACAAAGTGGCAGACTTAAAAGTGCGCCTGCGCAAGCACGCAAAAATACATCGCCATGTTTATCGAGATAAAGTTTGGTACGTATTACAAGATCATGCCACTGGTAAATTTCAACGTTTTTCAGTGCAAGCCTACCAAATAATAGGCTTACTTGATGGGCAAAAAACACTCCAGCAAGTTTGGGATGCCGCCTGTGAAAGACTAGGTGATGAGCTTCCTAGTCAGGATGATATTATCAACTTAGTCGCCCAGTTAAACAGGGCGAATGTGATTCAAACTGACGCTCTACCCGATATCGAGGAGTTACAGCGGCGTCGAATAAAAGAGAAAAGCTCGCAACTCATGCAACAGCTAAAGTCCCCGTTGAGTATTCGCGTGCCGATGTTAGATCCTGAAAAATTCCTCAAAGCGACCGCTATTCTCGCCAGCGCTATTTTTTCCAAAGCAGGCGCGTTGATTTGGCTTGTTACTATTATTTCGGGTTTAGCGTTAGCAATTATCAATTGGTCGGCGCTGACTGAAAATTTAACAGACAGACTACTGGCCCTTGAAAATATTCTACTGATCGCGCTGGTGTATCCTTTTGTTAAAATATTCCATGAACTGGGACACGCCTATGCAGTGAAACGTTGGGGTGGCGAAGTGCATGAGATGGGGGTGATGTTATTAGTGCTCTTTCCCGTGCCTTATGTCGATGCTTCAGCGGCCAGTGGTTTTGCCAATAAATACCAGCGGATGCTGGTCGGCGCTGTCGGTATAATGGCCGAACTAATGCTCTCAGCTATCGCTATGATTGTCTGGGTGATGGTTGAACCGGGTTTAGTAAGGGCACTGGCTTTCAATGTGATGTTAATCGGCGGGTTTTCAACCTTGCTCTTTAATGGCAACCCGCTATTACGTTTTGATGCCTATTATGTATTGGCTGATTTTTTAGAAATACCTAATTTAGGGAATAGGGGCAACAAGCAGTACGCCTATTGGTGCAAACGCTATTTATTCAAAGTGGCCGCAGTGCAATCTCAGGCGCAAACTAAATCAGAATCATTTTGGTTAGTTGCTTACGCTGTGTGTGCCTACATTTATCGATTATTTGTGATGGTGGCGATCTCTTTATTTGTCGCCTCCCAATACTTTTTTGTGGGTGTATTACTCGCCTGTTGGTCGGTGTGGAGCAGTTTAATTTTACCTGTTATAAAGATGGTGGCAAAACCTATGTCAGACCCTCAATTAAAACCCCGACGCAAGAGAATCTTGCTGATATCAGGACTGTTAGTGACAGGTCTGGTTTGGTTATTGGGATTTTTCCCCGTTGCTTATAAAACCAGTGCCCAAGGGGTTTTGTATGTTCCTGAACAGGCGTATATCAGAGCGAATGTCAGTGGTTTTGTCGAGCGTGTCATTGCCAGTCAAGATCAGCAAGTTCTGCCAGGCGAGCAATTAATCATCATGAACGCGCCTGATTTACACGCCCAGGCAGGCGTATTAAAAGCACAGTTAAATGAAGCGCAGGCACGCTACCAAGGCAGCATAAACAATCGTAGTGAAGCGGATCTTTTGCAGCAAGAACTGAATTACATACAGCAAGAATATCAGCGCTTATTGGAGCGCATGGCGGGTTTAACTCTCTATTCTCCTGTTGCCGGAGAGTTTGTTGCCATCGACAGAGAAGTGCTGCAAGGGCGTTTTTTCCAGCGCGGTGAGTTATTGGGCTACGTGATAGATTATGCCACGCTACCGCTGGCAGTAATGATTTCAGAAGATGATATAGATAGGGTCCGCCAACAAAATCGCGGTATTGAGTTGAAGGTGGCATCACAGCCAAATACCACCTATGCAGGCCAGTTGATTCGCTTATTACCCAGCTCTACCAATCGCTTACCTAGTGCAACATTGAGTACAGAAGGTGGGGGGAATATCATTCTCGATCCCAATCGCGAACAACCTCTCAATAGCTATCAAAGTTACTTTCGGTTGGAGTTAGCGGCCCCGACAGCTTTAAAACAACGTTTTGATGAACGTGTTTATGTGCTGATAGAACATGATCCAGAGCCGATTTTTTGGCGCTGGTATCGGGCAACTCGCCGGGTATTCTTGAGGCAATTTGATGTTTAATCGGCCAGTGAAGCGCCCGGCAAACAATTTAGAAAGACCTCAGCGCAGTATTGAGAGACAGCAGTTGATGTTTAGGTGGTGGCGTATTTTAAGTAATTTTTTCAGCAGGCCGCTGCGTGCATCAACCATGAGTTATCGTTTTTTGTTATGGAAAATCAAAAGACTCGATAAACAGTATCAGCAACTTGAAGAACATGAACTCGATCAACATATTATGAAGTTGCGCGCGCAGCTATTACACCATGGTTTAACCGATAAGTTACTCGTGCAGGTTTTTGCCTTGATCCGCGAGGTATCGGGGCGCACGCTTAATATGCGACAGTTTGATGTACAACTGTTGGGTGGCCTGGCGATCTTGCACGGTAACATCGCTCAAATGCAAACCGGCGAGGGTAAAACTTTAACGGCCACGCTGCCGGTAGCGGCCGCTGCGATGGCGGGTATTCCCGTGCATGTAATCACGGTTAACGATTATTTAACCGATCGAGATGCGCAATTGATGATGCCGGTATACCAGCGTTTGGGTTTGTCTGTCGGCGTCATCGTGCAAAACATGCAATTACCACAACGCCAACAGCAATACGTCAAAGATATTGTATATTGCACCGCGAATGAATTAGCGTTCGATTATTTAAAAGACAGCATTGTACTTGCTGATCGCCAGCACCCTTTGCATTTGCACGCGCTGTATTTAAGTAAAGGCGCACAAAAAATACAGCAGTTAATGCTGCGAGGGCTTCATTTCGCCGTGGTGGATGAAGCGGACAGTGTCTTGTTAGATGAGGCACGTACACCTTTGATAATTTCTGGCGAAGAAGTGCCACAAGAGCAACAGCAGCAGGTTTACCACCAAGCCATGTTACTGTCTGAGCAGTTACAACAAGGTCGTGACTTTAATATTTTATTACAGGAGCGGCGTATAGAGCTAAAAGAGGCAGGGGAACTACTAGGGTTACAGATAACCGCAGATCTTGGGCCGTTCTGGCAGGGCAAGGTACGACGCTTAGAGTTACTGCGACAGTCTCTAAGTGCCAGACATTTGTTTATTCGTGACAAACACTATTTAGTTGATGAGCAAAAAGTGGTGATTATCGATGAGCATACCGGGCGTCAGATGCCTGATAGAACCTGGGAGAAAGGTTTGCATCAGTTGATCGAAATAAAAGAAGACTGTCCGTTAAGTGCGCCGCGTGAAACATTGGCGAGCATCAGCTTTCAAAACTTCTTTCGACATTTCTATCAAGTATCGGGTATGACAGGGACCGCTAGTGAAGTGGAGTCAGAATTGTGGAAGGTTTATGCACTACCTGTAGTCAATATCCCCACCAATAACAAACCTCGACGAAAAAACTTAGGTTACAGGTTTTATGCCAATGAAACTGAGCAATATGGTGCGGTTTGTGAACAAGTGATAGGGTTACAAAAATTGGGCCGGGCTGTATTAGTGGGTACGCAATCGCTCGCGGCATCTGAAACGCTAAGTGCAGCGTTTGAATCCTTACAAATAGAGCACCAGCTGTTAAATGCCAGACAAGACAGTACAGAGGCTGAAATTATTGCCAGTGCAGGGGAAGAGGGGGCAGTGACCATTGCCACCAGTATGGCCGGTCGCGGTACCGATATAAAACTGGCGCCAAAAGTCGCTCAAATTGGTGGTTTGCATGTTATTATCACCGGCTTGCATGACTCATCGCGTATCGATCGACAGCTGCAAGGGCGCTGTGCACGCCAGGGAGATCAAGGCAGTTATCAAATGTTACTGTCTATTGAAGATGAAGTGTTTAGTTCTTTTGCTAAACGTGTTCTCGCGGGTGTGTATGTTCTGCCAATATCAGGGCGTTTATACAGTAAAATAGCCATGACAGTGATTAAATATTGTCAGAGACGGATTGAGTCTGACCACGTTAAATTACGGGCACAATTATTAAAGAGTGATGAGCAGCAAAAAGAATTGCTATCTTTTAGCTCTCAGCGTTTATAGTGAGCTCCCTACAGCAACAGAGAGCTACTGCGAACGTCTCTGTTTCTGGATGAAAACGAGTTAATTTTGAGGAAGTTTTAATGCAGCGTATTAAGTTTGTACTGCTTAGTTTTTTGATAGCGATACCTTTGATCACGACACCTATGATATCCACACCTTTGCTTGCTGCAGAATCGCCTTTCAATAAAGGGCTACTAAGTTGCCTTTTAGAGCCAAGCAGTGAAGTGCAGCTAAGTAGTGCAGTGAGTGGTGTGGTACAAGAAATGCACGTCCAGCGTGGTGATCTAGTTGAGGTGGGGCAGGTACTGCTAAGCTTGAATTCAACGGTTGAAAGTGCGGCTTTAAACACGGCACTCGCTAAAGTAGAGTTTGCGCAACGCAAGGTAAGACGTAATGCTAAGCTGTATAAGAAAAAATTAATCTCTGATCACGAACAAGATGAAATGCTCACAGAGCGTCGCCTAGCTAATTTTCTGGCGATCGAGGCTAAAGTTCGTCTACAGCAACGTGAGACCTTAAGCCCGATAAAAGGCGTCGTGGTTGAACGGCTAAAAGAGCCGGGTGAATTTGTTGATGATACTCCTTTTTTAAAAATAGTGACGCTCGACCCGTTACACGCTGAAGTGGTGTTTAATGCACATCTATACGGGGAAATTAAAAAGGGGATGTCAGTGAAAATTTACCCTGAGGGTAAAGAAAAAGGCTTTGCTGGTAAAATCATCATTGTCGACCCTATTATTGATGCCGCCAGCAATTCATTTGGCGCTACTGTACTTTTAAATAACTATCGCGCAGAGCTTTTTGCCGGCGTTAGATGCAACATCGAGTTTTTACCTGAGCAAGATATCAAGCCGTTGAGTCCCCATTACTAATTTAAAGCACTTAAGCTCAATAAAAACGACATCATTTAAAAGTCACGCGGCTCAAGGGGGTGAAAATGTACGACTTAGATTTTATTTACTCCTATTTTTATAACGGTGCGGGAATAAGTAAGCTGCCTGATGAGATAGATCCTGAACTATTATTTAATGTCTCTTTTGATATAGAAACGAGTGATATTAAACTTTATATTTTGGATAAGTCTCAGCGATTCGCCTTTAAAGTATCCAGCTCTGGTGTGAGTAAACAATACACTGGCGCCGATCCTGAATTTGGTGCACAACCGCAACGACTCAATCACTTTCTCAATGCAGAAATAGATTACCGACAAGTAACGATCGATGCGGTAGAGGGAGATAACTATTACGTCTATATGGAAGAAGCGAAGGGCGCACAATACCAACAATTCATCAATCGTTATTGTCATCGCTATAACATAACCATTGAGCAACTATTAACAAAAGTCAGTCGAATTAATCACCGAAAGTTCCAAAGCCTTGAACAGTGTTGCAATGCAAGAGCGATTTCGATGTTACGCATTCCTCTCGATGGATCCCCAAGTAAAGTCTATGCGCAACCGTTTTTGTATGGAGAAGGGATTCCCATAAATCAGAGATCAATGCAGTTTCTATTACAGCTGTTTGCCTGCAGTACTGTTGAGTTAAAGGCTAAGCTGAAGCGCGTTTGGGTGGCAAGCGATTTAAAAAGCGATAGAACACTCCTGGTGACTCAATATCATGATTTGTTGCATTCACTGTGAGTTATTTTTGTTAAGGGGATAAAAAAGCGCGATAAAACATTTAAGTTATAAATTTAGTCACAGGAAATACTTAGCCTGCATCATTTATTGTTCCAATAAAAAGGGGATATTTAAGTTGTAGCTTTAACCAACTTTTAGCGTCTGTTAGTTTATCAAAGCTTTTAAATTCTTCACCTGCCAATGTATATACCTGACTTAAATGTGTTTCTACTAACTCGGGGATAGTGCATTCTTGAATAACTAAAGCAGTGGCTATACGGCCTTTAAGTTGGTCACTCTGGATTATTTTAGTCAGCTTTGCAACGGCTTCAGGAACCAAAATAGAGTCACCACGTACTATGGCTAGCACCGCCCAAGGTCTACCCTGAACCATATCTATATGCTCTCTTGCTTCAATAACCCTTTGGTCAATCGCATCCAAGTTCCAAGGGCCTTGTCCCTTGATGGTTAATATGTTCTCTTCTACTGAAAAGTTCATAAAGCCATGTTGCATATTATTATCCATGTGTTTGAACCTTGTTAATAAGAAAAATTAGGCTTTGAAATATTAAATAAATCCCCAGCGATCACTAAAGAACCAAAGTTAACAGCAAAGATTATTACACTTAAATGTCATGCTATATTCTCTGTAAGTGTAGCTTATAGCGGCCTAGTTTAAGGAAGTTTTATCGAAGGATTGAAATCTACTAATAAATCGTAGGTAAAGGCGAGTGTTCTTTTTTGGGTGGTTAGTTGCAAACTATTTAGCCGTTTCTAGCTACTGGTTTTGTCGTATATAAAATGACACCTGCAATGCTAATAGCTGTCCCGGCATGCATGACGTTTGTAAGATAGGTAATAATACCTATCGAGAAAGTGGTATGTGCGAAGGTTTTTTTATTATAATCCAATCTAATTCACCGGTTGGGCTTAATGATTTTTGGACTATATTCTAAAGTACTCAATAGCTATTTAAGAGAATCATCTATGCAGAGAGTAAGTCACCTTACCCTCCAACATAACGCGAAATAAACCGTTAAGTTTTCATCGGTTTGCGGGTCAAGGCTATACCACTAAGAATAACTGCTACTGAGATTAGGCTCAACCAAGTTATAGCTTCATTGAGCACGATAATACCGCTAAAAAATGCCAGCACAGGTATCAAATAATTAACGTTGGAGATAAAGCTTGGCCCGGCACGCTCCACTAAGGAGAAATACAAAATCGAAGCCATACCGGTAGGCACAACGCCCAGCCAAATGATCGCATAGATAGCCCCAGAGCCTGGAGCAGTGATATTCTCAAAGCCTTGATAGAGTGCAACGGGTAAAGACAGAATACTCGCAACTAACAACATACCCGCACCCCCTACTAAAGGGTCGAACTTTGGTAATCTTCTTATCAATATGGTATTGGTCGCATAGCTGGCCGCGGCACAGAAAATAGCCAGTTGCGCAATAATTGAATGGCTTCCCTCTATCTGTGGGCCAAGTAACAGTGCTACGCCACAAAAGCTGACACAGCAACCCATGATTTTATAGCGATTGAGTGTTTCATTGGCAATAAAGTAGTGCGCCAAAATCATCGTGATTAACGGCATGAAAGCCATTAATACTCCAGTGGTACCAGAGGACACGCTCTGCTGCCCCCAAGAGATTAAAAAGAAGGGCAGTGCATTACCCATTGCCCCAAACAGTGCGAAGTATACCCAAGACCAAATATCCGTGGGTAAACGCAACCCACGCAGATACATTGCTATTAATAATATAATCGCGCCCAAGGAGATACGCATCGTTGATATTTGAATGGGACTAAACTGATCTACGGCAATAGATGTGATCAGAAAAGATGTGCCCCACATAAAAACCAATGTGTAAAACATTAGCCAGTTAATTTGTTTAGCGCTCATGTAACGTCCTTGCGAAAATAAAAAATATTGAAGATAAAAAAATAGTGATATGAATCGTAGTGATTTAAGCGATAAAAGGTGGGTTAAACATAAAGGTTTCGAACTATAAAAGCTATGGAAGAAACGACAAATAAGGCTCTATATAAGAATACTTATTTCTCTTCCCCATAAACTATTTTACGATCAGAATACAGACTATATATGAATTGGTGCAGTGAATTGAATGCTGGAAATATCCATCAATAAACTTAACCTATTTAGGTGCATTCAATGATGAATAAATGACGCTAAACCGTTGAGACAGCCATCCCATCCAGCACGATGGCTGATAACAAGTTGTTGGGTTGGAATATGTTCATGAATAATAGTGATTTGCGTGGCATCCTCTTGTGGTTCCAAAAAAATAGAGACTCGTTCACAAGCTTGTCTTTGTAAGCTAGTACTCCAGCTGTAAGCAAGCTTTTTAGGACGGTCTATTTCTTCAAAAACACCGGTTATCCACACAGTGCTACCATCTGACATTTGATTGGCTATACGATAGCGTCCGCCTACACGAAGATCTATTTTCGCACTAGGGCAAGTGACATTTTTTGGCCCCCACCACTGGGTTAATAGTTGTGGCTGAGTCCATGCATCAAATATGCGTTCAGGCTTGGCCAGAATCACTCTTTTAATCACTAACCTACGTTCGTCATGTGTTTTGGGCGTGTCATTTATATTCATTCTAACGCTGATTCCTCCTGCAAAAAAACTTCCAACTGATCGAATTTGTCATTCCAGAATTGACGATGTGTTGCCATCCAACGGTCTAGCTCAACAAAAGCCGTAGGTTCTATTTCACAGATATGCACGCGTCCATTTTTTTTACAACTTATTAGGTTTGCTCTTTGCAATACTTTAATGTGCTTTGAAGCTGCCGGTAAAGACATTGAAAAAGGCGCAGCCAGCTCACTGATTGATGCAGGCCCCTGTATTAGGCGATCTAGCTGAGCCCGGCGCGTTTGGTCAGATAATGCCTTAAAAACCAAGTCGAGTTGGGTTTTGCTTTGTATATTAGTCATCTGCAAAAGATAAACTATTTGGTTAAGTGTTGCAAATTATAATTCCGCCGTATATTATTTAAAAAGTAAACCATTTGGTTTACTTTTATTGAATTAGGAGAAAATAATGACAATTAGCCAACAAGTAAACTTTGATTGCAGCGCAAAACAGCTATTCTCGATACTCACTGAAGCTAAAATTTTTAGTCAAATTACAGCTTCTGAAGCCGTCTTTGATCTATGTGTAAATGGAGAGTTTAGTGCATTTAACGGTATGATATCTGGGACGTATCTTGAACTAGAAAAAGATAAGCGACTCACTCAAAGATGGCGCGCCGCTAATTGGCAAGATGGGGTTTACTCATTAATTAGCTTTCATTTGCAAGAATCGACAGAACATAAGACAACCTTGTCCTTTGAGCAAACAGAGTACCCCGCTGAATTTGAACAGCATTTAGCGCAAGGCTGGCAAGACCGTTATTGGCAGCCGATCAAAAAATATTTGGCTGATAACAGCAAATAATATGAGTGAGTAAGTCATAATAAAACGGATTTTTTGGGTGCACAGTTCCAGATAATGTAAGCAATGAAGAAAAAGCGAATTCTATTGAATTTGCATATCAGCGCGCCGCACTGCAAGTTGTCAATAAAAGAGGCATGCGTGATCAAGGAGGAACAGCCGAAAACTTCAGTACGGATGACCCGCGAGTGCTGTTAATCATCGCAACAATGAAATCAGCAAAAGGTGATTTTAAGCGCGGCGCCGCTGATAGCAGCAATCGCTGTATTAATCGAAGCGAACACATCGATCTGGGTGTTCACCTCAAGGGCGTATAGGTTCTTCAAACACAATCTAAAAAATCCTAGCTACGGAGCCTACTTTAAAGGATTAAGTGAATATTGTTTACATTTGGGACTTAATCGTAGCTGTGTAGTTATAGGGCATCTGTAGGCTTTAGTCGTTCGTAATTCGAAAGAACTATATTGCAGTTGAATTTAAGTAGAAGGGCTAGCAGATTCTCCGCCTCCAGATCCTGTACTATCACTTATGCTTGGTGGCGTAATTGAAGACCCTCCTGTACCAGTACTAAAGCTTGGGGGCGAAATTGGAGAACCTGTAATAGCCCCCGTTGGTGCCACTCCCGCGGCATTTCCCCCTGCAGCAGTCGCCTCACCTATCGTTGTCGGGTCAATATTTGCAGCCAATGCACTATTTAAGAGCTCTTCTTCAAGCACTCCACACTCTCTAGCAGCGTCGGCAATTTCTTTAGCTAGGCTAGGTGCAGCAGAAAAGGCACTTGATACGATTTCCTCAACAGTACCAATTTTATTACAAGTAGCATAGCCTGTGGCTTCGGGGGTTAATGAAGCATCTACGGATGCTATTTGTTGAAAAATGTCATTGATAGTTAAGCTATCAACTAATGCTCCATTAAACAAGGTGGACATAGGTTCATTGTTGGCAATATCATTACTAATTGAAGCTTGTAAGTTTAAACTACTAAAAGGAATCAAAATGCACACGCTAGTAACCATAAGAAATTTACTCATAACTTTCCCTGCTTGTGGTTTTTGGGTAGTAGGCCCTTTTACTGTTAGCCATCATATTCAATGTTTTAAAATGAATTAAGCAAACCAATGCTGCACATGGCTTCTATATTTTAAACTCGTTAATAGTCTATGGATTCCTTAAATTAAGGAGTGTGTAGATATTTTTGAGATCTAAAACGATCAATTATTGAACAGTAAAAATTAACAGATACTTAATTTTTTGTTTTTAAGTTGTAATATAGTTATTTTTATTAGCAATGTTGTCCTTTATTGTTAGCAAAAGAGGTCAGATGTTTAAGCGGGAAAGGGAGGTGTTTGATTGCTTAATATAAGTTAAGCTCTCAAGTGAGTCTGTTTTTGAAATATTGTCAGGGCTAGATTGTTAAAATCTAATAAATAATAATCGACGAATGCGAAGAATTATCTTTGATTGCAGTGTAAAGCTTCTATTTTCAATAAAGTTGTAGCGTGTTAATAAGCCTCGCTGGCGAAAAGATTAAGATGAGAACTTAAGTGAATCTAAGGTATAAAGTTTACTTTGTAATTGTCGATAAGGTAGTTATTCATTTTTAAGGGAGTAGCTATGAAAATTTCATCATTGGCAAGTGTTGTGCAGCAGCAATCTCAACGAGATAATCGCAACCCATCGCCAGTGCAGAGAGTGCATTCTTCCGGGCAATCTCAGGCAGCTTCACCTCCTGGAATAAATAACACTCAGCCCAACAAATTGTTATCTGCCACTCATACTAGTGCTGTTAACAAAACTCCAGCGGTAGATTCTGAGCAAGATATACCCGCCAGTATTCAGGGCAAGAATACTATTCTAATTTTAGATGACTCAGAAAAGTCGCAGCGTATGTTGAATGTTTACAATCGTTTAGCTAGTGAGCAACAACAAAATATCATTGATACAAATTTAATTAGCAATGATGATTTCCTGCAATTGGCGGAACAATTAGATGATGATCAATTAGCAGACTTTATGAGTGTTGCGCAGGCCTTGCAGAAGGCGCCTGCACTCAATGGGATAACCGGAACATTTATCTCCAGTCAGACCTTAGACGCTTTTACTGCACAGCTACTTGAATTGAACCCCTCGGATCTCGAAGCAGTATTAAAGCAAGGAAAAATTCATGCTGCTAAGGTGCCTCCTTCTGAAGCGGGTGCAACCTATAATCGACAGGCATTACAAAGCAGTACACACTCCACTGCTGCTAACGATATACGTAACTTTGTATTGGCAATAAACAACAGTGCTGATGTACCTAAAATGATGGGGGATTTACAAGCGTTTGATTCAGCCCAACAGTCGGACTTATTGGCCATCATGGCCGATGGCACCTTTACAAGTCGTATTTTAGAGCGTTTGAATGACATCCCACAGGCGCTTCAGGGAGATGCATTAAGCTATTTTGCCAACACACTGCAGAAAGTAGATAGTTTTAGTCCGATAGTGACCGATGATTTAGAAGGCGTGAGTGCCATATTGGACATTGATAATAATGCCAGGCAAACGCGATATGAAATGTTAGATAGCGCACTAAATTTAATCGAAAACTATGATTTTAAAGAAGAGCAGTTGGAGGATGTTTTTAGCGACTTATTAAGCTTAGACATTACGCATCAAAGAGCTTATCTAAAGATTACCGAAACGGGGCTAGAGCTATTGACTGGGGCCAGTCAGTCGGTTGATAAAATTGATTTGAGCAACAACGAACCAGTCATGCAGGCGCTTGAAGAGGTTAGAGACAGCCATTTGGCTAGGGATCTAGTGTCTAAATCGCGTATGGGAGAGAGTAGGACGAGTGACGATGGTACAACATTCTACGAGATAAAGGCCAAATCTACTGCCGAGAAAGATCAGCAGAGTAGCGTTGAGCTATTGGTAGCTAACGCGTATGAAAAAATAAATGTAGCCAATTCCACAGGCAGTAAATACCAGAATACGACGACAAATCTTGCTGCAAACTTACTGCAATTAGACGCCACTGATAGAGATCAGCTTAGCAGGGAAGTGAGCGCAGAACTAACGGGAAAGCCTCCTTTAGATCAGATTGACCAACAACAGCTTACAGAGCAACTAGGCGGTGCAAGCGAGTTGATGTCAGCGCTTGCGGCTACTGAGGATATCGAATCTCTACTCTTAGCACGTCAGCAAAGCGAACAGCAATCAGAGCGACAGGACAACGATACGTTTTGGCGCGCAGCAGATGCCGCCGGTGAAAATATTGATAAGTATGCTGAGTTAGTACTCAAAAGCGACGCGCAAGTTCAGCTGCAAATTATGAGCATGCTCTCAGACAATCACTCAGCAGAAGCTGCGAATGATAAAGCTGCTACTGAAAAGATTAATGCATTGTTTAGCCTATTTGAAACCACAGAAGATGCGCAGGTAATTGAGAGATTTTTTACCGGTGAAGGCTATTAACATATACTAAATAAGTGTGACAAAGTAGCGAACCAATCCGAGGCTTCCCCAACGAATAGCACCGTTTGTCAGTGAATGGGTTGTTTAAAGATGCAGTTCTCATCATCCTGGAAATAGTTTTAAATTAAAAATTGAAATAGAGGATTAAACAACAAGTGGATTGCGTATTGCTGGTGGGTATATTACGACCAATATAGATAAGAATGGGTGATTCTTAGCAATGAATCACCCGTGTGCAAGAGAGCCGTTTAAGCTATTTTAGGTGCATTTTGTATAGCGTCGGTTTCTACGACCGGCTCATCTGCATTGTAGATACTTTCATCTAATTCATTTTCTGACTTACTAATCAGTACTGAAACCATAAGATCGCCACAAACGTTAACGCTGGTACGAGCCATATCTAGGATTCTATCGATACCGGCAATAATCGCTAGGCCTTCCATCGGTAAGCCAACGGTGGTTAATACCAGCGAGAGCATGATTAAACCAGCACCTGGAACACCTGCTGTACCAATAGACGCTAAAGTAGCTGTCGCAATGATTGTCAGGTAGTCAGCAGTACTTAAGTCAATGCCAAATGCTTGGGCGACAAACAGTGCAGCAACACCCTGGTACAATGCTGTGCCGTCCATATTAATGGTTGCACCTAGTGGCAATACAAAACTAGCGGTCCCTTTTGATACACCTAAGTTCTCACGTGCGCAGCGGATGCTGACAGGCAGTGTTCCCGAGCTACTTGTAGAGGAAAAAGCCATCATTTGTGCATTTAAGATACCTTTGAGGTACTTAATAGGCGCAAGGCCTGCAATCACAGAAATAGCACCGGTATAGACCACTAAAACATGGATAACACAACCTAGGTATACCGCACCGATTACCTTAAGCAGAGGGAATAACACGTCAAGACCGTATTTACCGGCAACCCAGGCCATTAATGCGGCGATACCGTATGGTGCAAAGTTCATAACGAGCTCTGTTAGCTTGTACATTGCTTCAGCTAGGCTATTAAAAACCTTAACAGCAGGTTCGCCTTTTTCACCGATAAGGTTAAGTGCAATACCTAGTCCTAATGCAAAAACGATAATCTGTAAAATCTTACCGCCGGCGAGTGCTTCAATAGGGTTTTTAGGGATTAAACCAATAATGGTATTAATTAAGCTTGGCGCCTCTTTCGCAATCGCAGCAGTATCTGCTCCCGCTGTCATGTTAAGCCCAGCACCAGGTTGCAATATACTACCTAAGCCTAGACCAATAGTAATGGCAACAGCCGTTGTTACTAAGTAGATAACAATCGCTTTCATGCCCATACGACCCATCTTGGCACCGTCTTTCATGGCGGTTACGCCAACGACTAATGAGCAGAATACCAAAGGTACAATGAGCATTTTAATGGCGTTGATGAACAATGTGCCAATAGGTTTTAAGATCTCCGCTTGCGGGCCCATGATGGCGCCAATGATAATACCGACAATCATACCAATCAGTATTTTCTTCCATAGCGCTAAGTTTTTCCAAACACCACCTTGCTGGGTGGACGGGGTTGATAAAGACATACAGTAAACCTCTTTTTTGATTTTGTTTTATTACTAAGAGGTTGTATTGCAAATACACTGCCAAGTTTAAAATTTTTCATAGGATATTGTTATTTAACAATATTGTTACCGTTTCATCACATTGTTCTAAAGTAAATGGCTATAACTTTTGTTATAGCTTATATATAAGGTTTGCCAGTGATCAAAGGTGAGCCTAGATAAAACGGGAGGGGAGAGGAGGTTATAACAATAATTATGAGTATAACTATTGTTATAGGTGTTTGGTTATTTTTAAATTAGACTTTTAATGTATATGAAGTGGGTTTTTCTTTAATCTTTTACTCAGTGCCGGTTGCGAAATCCCGAGTAACCGCGCAGCCATCGACTGATTATTATCGGTTCTTTTTAAGGCTTCTTCAACCAGTAAACTATCCATTTGAGCTAAGGTTGGCAAGGGGCCGTGCTCATTAAACTGGGCGAGAAAGGGCGAATCAACGTAACTGTTTTCTATCTGTAAGTTATCTGTTTTCCCTAGTAGTTGGTGAAAAACAGAGAGCGAGAGTAGGTGAGACCTATGTTGGCTCACAGCATCAAAAATCATGGCTCTAAGTTCGCGAATGTTCCCAGAAAAATGATGGCTACTTAACAGAGTGACTAACTCGGGCGGATAGTTTGGTGTGCTTTTAGCCAGCTCTTTGGCGGATAGTTCCAGAAAATGTTCTAGCAACAGTGGAATGTCTTCTTTACGTTCACGCAGTGCAGGGATATGAATTTGATGGATGCACAGGCGATAGTATAGATCACGTCGAAACTTTCCATCGGCGAGACGCTGCTGTAAATCCTGATGTGTGGCGACAATCACACGTGCGCGGATGCGTTTAGGGCGATCACTCCCCAGTGGATAGTATTCGCCTTCTTGCAGTAAACGTAACAGCTTTACTTGCGAGGACATGCTTAAGTCGCCGATCTCATCGAGGAACAAAGTACCGTTAGTCGCCTCTTCAATTAAACCTGCGCGTGTTCGCTCAGCACCGGTGAAAGCGCCGCGTGAGTGGCCAAAAAGGGTATCGGCAAAAACATTGTCGTCAAGGCCTGCTACATTCACGCTGACTAAAGGGCCTTTACAGCGACTGAGTTTATGAGCCGCTTTTGCGAGCAGTTCTTTACCCGTACCACTCTCTCCGCTAATCAGCAGCGGTTGATGACTTGGCGCGACAGATTCTAAATATTGAAAAATGGCCCGCATCTGATGGCTGCGGCTGATAATCGGATCAAAAATTTCGGGGTTGTCTAAACTGTTTGTAAGAATTCGTTGGCTGAGAGCCCGGTTTTCACGGCGCATTTCCTGCATACGTACTGCGCGTTTTATCCCCTCGACAAGACGACTTTCTTCTGTGGTTTTAACAAAATAATCAAATGCGCCTTGTTGAATACACTGCACCGCAGATTCAACTTGATTGAGCCCACTAATGACCACTACGGGTATATCGGGGTGCTCTTGGGTAATTTGATTTAATAGTTCCTGACCTGATATATAGGGCATCGTCAGATCAAGTAGAACTAAGCCTATCGATTTAGCGGCAAGCGTAGGCATAACCTCACGTGCGTCGGTACATAAATGCACATGAGAAATACCTCCACTGCGTGCGAGTGTGACGCTCAAGCTACGCAGGAATGAAGGTTCATCATCAACCAATAAAATACCGAATTCAGGATACAGTGATTGTTCAGTCAACGTTTTTCTCCAATAATAGAGCGCTCAGCATAACGTTACGAATACAGCTAAGACAAGGAAAAAACAGGCGAAATAGCGAAGTTTATATGCCCTTACTTTTGGGGGCAGTGTACCCCTTTCTATGGGTATACTTGCGTAAATAAGCATGCCTGATGAGTTAGGATTCGCCTAATACGCCTTTATTTTTAATGATTTAAGCATGACTTAATTCATTTCTATTTTTAATGATTTAAGCATGACTTAATTCATTTCTATTGAGTCTGTTTTTAATGCCTTATTTTAAATGCAGTCGTTATGTTGAGGTCTCAACAGGTAATTTAAGGGTCACTGTTGTACCTGAATTAGGAGGCGATTCAAAGAGTAATTCACCTTCGTGCGCTTTTACAATGCCACTTGAGATAGAAAGGCCTAAGCCTGTTCCTCCCTTTTCTCGACGTGTGGTAAAAAATGGGTCGAGCAAACGCGTTAGGTTGCGCTCTTCAATACCGCAGCCCTCGTCGATGATTTGCAAGCAAATGTGGCGGTTATCACTCAGGCTAAAAGTGCGCATTTTTATGCCGTTACTGCGCGCAGTTAATGATTGGCAAGCATTCAAAATCAAATTGATGATCACTTGTTCAATACGTTGCGCATTGCCGGTAACAATAGGCACACTTTTACTGTATTTGACGGAAAAATTATCGGTACTACTATTAATCGAATTTTCCGCTAAGCGTATCGCTGTAGCCACTACATCATTTAAATTAAAGGGCTCACGACTATCAATACTATCTTGTCGAGAGAAGTCTTTAAGGTCATTAACGATACGCTTTATGCGCAATGCTCCATCGTTCATATCGGTTATCATCGCCGGTATTTCATTGCGCATGGTGGAATACGCTAATCCGCCAAGCACAAAATCTCCCTGTTGCTCATAGCGTTCCTCCAAAATTTCTTGGCAGTCTAACCAAGCTTCGTGAATAACGGGTAAGTTAAGTAGCAGTAAGCCTGTAGGATTGTTAATTTCATGAGCGACGCCAGAGACTAAAATACCCAATGAAGACATTTTATCAGCTTGAATTAACTGCTGTTGTTGGATGTGTAAATCAGCGGTACGTTTATTCACTTGACGCCTGAGCATGCGATTCCACACCACCGTAGCGCTAAGCACCAATAACAGGATAGCCGCCAGTATGGCGGCCATTTTTCCGTATTTTTTCCAGGCAAAACCTTGCGATTGCAATGGCCCTAACCACTTGTTGTAAATCGCTTGATGGCGACCGGTATTAATTAAAATGGCCAGCCCTTCACTAAATTGTGCCAACAGCTCATCGTTTCCTTTAGCAACCGCGTAACCATATTTTTGCGCTTGAAAAGGCTTGCCGACAGGCACAATGTTAGATAGCCCCAACTCTTTTTCTAAGTAAAGCCCCGGTAAATTTGCGACCAGTGCATAATCGTGTTTTCCCGCGGCAAGTTGCCTCAGTGCATCTGTATGGGTATCCACTGTGAATAATCTAGCACCGACATTATTGAGAATTAAATAATCATGCATGATGCCGTTTTTTTGTACAACGACTTCTTTGTCTTTGAGCTGGGCGAGTGAGACGGTTTTAGCATTAGTGCGCCGTGCAAAGATAGACTGATGGATAATCGCGTGCGGCGGACTAAAA
>Ga0209291_1000797_pt1 | contig 29733 bp, 21 predicted proteins | sample GOMGulsemesocosm_FD_184633 | JGI IMG/M metagenome (GOLD analysis project Ga0209291, IMG submission 184633) | Methane-oxidizing microbial communities from mesocosms in the Gulf of Mexico - GOM9B Gulf of Mexico (SPAdes) (version 2) | ecosystem: Environmental > Aquatic > Marine > Cold seeps...
TAACGTCTATATTCTTGACTATTTACAAAATAATCTTGCAGCTCTTCACTGCTATTATCTTTTGTTATTCTTTTGCTTATCCATTCTGGATACCACCTGTAATTATCTCTAAATATATTTACAACTTGGTGACTTTCGTCAAAAATTTTTTTCTCTATAGTGCTAAGGGTTGTTGAAGTATCATATAATTCAATTAAGTACAACGATAGACTATCTTTTGATGCGATTGATTTTAAGCGTTCAATACCACCTTTATTCATATTAATTATTGGACCTCCAGCCATTATTCTAGATAATCCATCGTCTAATAAGTCTACTGTTCTAGTATCTAAAAGGACAGCATCATAAACAGGTTTAATAGAATCGTAATATTTGATAACGCTTGAAAACTCGCTAATGTCATTATCTAAATCAAGTGCAATCTGGTTGTAAATATCTATAATTTCAGATTGTTGCTTTCGGTTCTCATTCCAATTGTTAATCTGTAATGCAATTAAAATTCCAATAACTACAAGTATTATTTCTCCTATTGCGTATTTGATGTACTTTCCCAGTTTTCCTTCCGAAAGTAAATTTTGTCTAATTTTTCTAAAGAATTTTATCATTGGTTAGCAGTTTGTGTTAATGATGCGCATCATATAGATAAGACAAGTTTTTAATTTGCTTTATCGAAGGTTCAGTCAAGTTAATAGTTTTAAGTTTAGTAATCAATACGTATAACTACGTATTTTTCTTACATAAAAAAGTGTAACTTTAAGCCATGCAAGAAGATTTTTTACACTATATCTGGAAACTTAAAAAATTTGAAACCTTAAATCTCCAGACCACAAAAGGAGAGCAAGTTGTTATCCAAAATGTAGGCACACATAATTATCATACTGGTCCAGATTTTTTTAATGCGCAACTTATAATTGCTGGTCAATTATGGGCTGGCAATGTCGAGATCCATATTAAATCTAGCGATTGGTACGTGCATAATCATGAAGTTGATCCAAATTACGATAATGTAATCTTACATGTGGTTTGGGAACATGACACACCTGTTTTTAGAAAAGACAACTCAGAAATACCAACCATACAGCTTAAAAATTATGTGTCGCAAGTGGCTTTAAATAATTATGCTAAGCTATTTAATAGTAAACTAACTTGGATTAATTGCGAAAACACGATTGCTAATGTTAATCCTTTTATTGTCACAAATTGGCTTGAGCGTTTGTTTTTTGAGCGTCTAGAAAGTAAAGCAAAAGCTATTGAAGCTATTTTAAAAGCTTCTAATAATAACTGGGAAGCGGTTTTGTTTAAATTACTTGCTAAAAATTTTGGTCTTAAAGTTAATGGAGACGCTTTTTTTAGTTTGGCTAACAGCTTTGATTTTTCGGTAGTTAGAAAACAGCAAAGTAATTTACAAAGTTTAGAAGCTCTATTTTTTGGTCAAGCAAATATGCTAGAGGACGATATACAAGAGGCATATTATATTGCACTTCAAAAAGATTATGCGTTTTTAAAACAAAAATTTAAAATTGATAATACTAGTGTTAGTCCGTTTCAGTTTTTTAGACTGCGTCCACCAAATTTTCCAACTATTAGGTTGTCGCAATTAGCCAATGTATACCATATGCACCACAATTTATTCTCAAAAGTTATTGCTTCGGATAGTGTTGCGGATATTTATAAATTATTTTCGGTGTCAACCTCACCATTTTGGGAGTCGCATTATACGTTTGACAAAGTATCTTCAGCCAGAAAAAAGCATATTACAAAGTCGTTTGTAGATTTACTTTTAATAAATACTATCATTCCGCTTAAATTTTGCTACGCAAAACAACAAGGTAAATCTATTGAGGAAGAAATTGTTAATTTAATGCAACAATTAAAACCAGAAAAAAACGGAATAGTAGATAAGTTTGCGAGCTTAAAAGTGGTTTCGGAGTCAGCATTAGAAAGTCAGGCAATTATTCAGCTTAAAAATTTATATTGTGATAAAAACCGTTGCTTAAAATGTGCAATTGGTAATACCATACTTGCACAAAATTAATTATCTTGCAGTATGCAATTTTTATATAAACAGCTACACTATTTTCAAAAACGAGGCTATCACGTCTGTCAGCGTATCGCAGATCGTTTGGGTATTAGAGCCAAAGTAGTGCGCACCACGTTTATGTATTTAACCTTTGCAACACTAGGTTTTGGTTTTGCGTTATACTTATTTTTAGCCTTTTGGATGCGCATAAAGGATATAGTATACACTAAACGCTCGTCAGTGTTTGACCTCTAAATTATGACTAACCCACTAATTACACTTTACAGATCTAAAATATATACTGCAATTTCACTATTAATTATACTATTAGTTATTGGTGTTATTGGCTTTAGGTTTATGTCCCACTACACTTGGGTGGACGCTTTTTATATGACAGTAATAACCATAACTACTGTTGGTTTTGGAGAGGTGCAACCCTTAGATGATAAGTCTAAAATTTTCACCATCTTTTTAATTTTAAACAGTGTTGTAATTGTAGGTTATGCTTTAACTATTATTACCGAATTTATTTTAAGTAAAAATAACATTGAAGAACTAAAACAAAAGAAAATGCAGAAAAAAATTGATGCACTAAATAACCATATTATAATTTGTGGTTTTGGTAGAAATGGGAAACAGGCTGCAACAAAATTATTAGCGCATAAACAACCTTTTGTTATTATTGAAAAAAATAAAGAGGTTATTGAAAAATTTGAAGACGAAAACACACCTTTTGTTTTAGGTAATGCTAATGAAGATGAAATTTTACTGCAAGCAGGAATTACTAGAGCTAGTACCTTAATTTCTGCCTTACCAAATGATGCAGACAATTTATTTGTAGTATTATCTGCAAGACAAATGAAAAGTGATTTACGTATTATAAGTCGTGCCTCTCAAGAAACATCATACGAAAAACTAAAACTAGCAGGTGCTAATAACGTGATTTTACCAGATCGTATTGGAGGTGATCATATGGCATCCTTAGTGGTTGTTCCAGATTTGATTGAGTTTATTGATAATTTGGCTATAGTAGGAGAAAGTAATATTAATATTGAAGAAGTACAAGTAGAAAAACTTTACGATCCTAAAACAGGAATTAAGACAATTAAAGATTTAGACCTGCGTCATAAAACTGGATGTACAGTCATTGGTTTTAAGAATGGAAATGGTGAGTATATTGTAAATCCTGAGGCCGAATTAAAATTAGTGCCTAACTCTAAAGTTATTGTACTTGGACGACCAGAACAAATCCAGAAACTAAACACCGTTTTTAGTTTGGACTAAATGATGTATTTAACAAGATTTCTTTTAAAAATTCATCATTTTTTTGCATCTTGCTAATCTTAACTTAAAATTAACTAACAAATAAATAAATTATGAAGAAATATCTTCTCTCGATGTTTACATTAATATTACCATTGCTAACCTTTGCTCAAGATAGTACAGCAGACAATATAGACGCTATCTTTAAAAAATATACAGGTTGGTTTGTTGAAGGGATTTTCTCTGAAATTCCTTTTACAGATACTATAAAAATTCCATGGGTATTAATTGTTCTTATTGGAGGTGCTTTATTTTTTACAATTTATTTCAAGTTCATCAATTTTACTGGATTTAGAACTGCAATTAAGGTAGTACAAGGTAAATATGAAGATATTGAAAAACATGGTGTAGACTCTTTATATGGTGATCAAACACCAGGTGGAGACATCATTGAAACAATGAAAGCTGAAGGTGCAGATGGAGAAGTGTCTCACTTCCAGGCGTTAACAGCAGCATTATCTGCCACAGTAGGTTTAGGTAATATTGCAGGTGTTGCAGTAGCACTATCAATTGGTGGTCCTGGTGCAACATTTTGGATGATTATTGCTGGACTATTAGGTATGGCATCTAAGTTTGCCGAGTGTACTTTAGGTGTAAAATACAGAGATGTAGGTGAAGACGGAACAGTCTATGGTGGACCAATGTACTACTTAACTAAAGGTTTAAAAGAAAAAGGAGCTGGCGGAATTGGTAAAGTTTTAGCTGTACTTTTTGCAATATTTGTAGTTGGTGGATCTTTTGGAGGAGGAAACATGTTCCAAGCTAACCAAGCAGCAGCTCAGTTTACAAAATTATTTAATTTAACAGGAGAAAATGCAGGAATGTACTTTGGTATTGTAATGGCTGTTTTAGTAGCTGTTGTTATTATTGGAGGTATTAAACGTATTGCATCTGTAACAGAAAAAGTAGTGCCATTTATGGCTGGTATTTATGTATTAGCAGCATTAATTATATTGTTTGCTAACTTTACTTTAATTGATGATGCTTTTATGGCAATATTTAATGGTGCATTTACTCCATTAGCTGGATTAGGAGGTGTCATTGGTGTAATGATTCAAGGTGTGCGACGTGGAGCCTTCTCTAACGAAGCAGGAGTAGGGTCTGCAGCAATTGCACACTCTGCAGTACGTACTAAATATCCAGCAAGTGAAGGTATTGTTGCGTTGTTAGAGCCTTTTGTAGATACAGTTGTTATTTGTACTATGACAGCTTTAGTAATTGTAATTACAAACTTTGATGGTGGTTTTATGGAATATGGAGTAGAAATTAAAGAAGGTGTAGAGATTACAGCTACAGCTTTTGATACGGTTATTCCTCACTTCTCAATCGTGTTAACAATAGCAGTTATTTTATTTGCTTTTAGTACAATGATTTCTTGGTCATATTATGGTATGCAAGGATGGGTTTTCTTATTCGGAAAAGGAAAAATTACAGATTTAATTTATAAAATTTTATTCTTGTTATTTGTTGTTGTAGGAGCTTCGATTAGTTTAGGAGCTGTTATTGACTTCTCTGATGCTATGATTTTTGCAATGGTAGTGCCAAATATTATTGGTGTAGTTATGTTATCTCCAGTTATTAAAAAGGAGCTTACTAAGTATATGAATGCTATCAACAAAAAAGAAGATGCTATAGAAGATGGTGCAACAGATTTAGTTGATGAAATGTAAAAAATAAAAAACATTATAATGAATTTAAAGTCCCACTTCCAGTTTTCTAAACAACAACGAAGTGGGATTTTTTTATTGCTGCTAATTATCCTATTTGTTCAAGGGTTTTATCATTTAGTACTTCCAAAACTATTAGATACAGACCATGATTTTGCATCTAATGATGCTAATGTTAGTGCTTTAATTAAGCAAATTGATTCGCTTAAAGCAATTCAATTAGAAAAACGTAAACCAAAGATTTATCCCTTTAATCCAAATTTTATTACAGATTATAAAGGTTATACACTAGGATTATCTAATCAAGAAATTGATCGATTGTTAGCCTTTAGAAAGCAAGATAAATGGATAAATTCTATAAAACAATTTCAGGAGGTAACAAAGGTATCAGATTCGGTTTTGGACAAAATTTCGCCTTATTTTAAATTTCCAGATTGGGTAACAAATCCAAAGCCTAAACAGACTAATTTTAAAACAGGTTATTCAAAAACAGTAAAAACCGAAGCGCAAAAGCTTGATTTAAATTCCGCTACAGCGATACAATTACAAAAAGTGTATGGTGTAGGACCATCGTACTCCGAACGTATCATTAAATTCAGGAATAAAATTAATGGATTTCATTCTTTTATAGAGTTACAACAGGTATATGGGTTAACGCCAGAAGTTATCCAGAATATCAAAGCGGATTTTACTATAAAAACACCTAGAGCAATTACTAAAATTGCTTTAAATACTGCGACCAAAGAACAGTTGGTAACTATAAAATATATTGACTACGAAATAGCACACAATATTATAGAAGAACGCACCTTACGTGATGGGTTTAAGTCTATTGACGAATTAACAAAAGTTAACGGTTTTCCTGTTAATAAATTAGAGATAATTAAGTTATCTTTACGTCTAGATTAGAACTTAACAATAACACAACGTATTATGGAAAATATGTACTTCAGTGAAGAGCATAATTTATTTAGAGAAAGTTTACGCGATTTTTTAAAAAAAGAAGTCGTTCCTCACATTGATAAATGGGAAAAAACCGGAAGTATAGAGCGCTTTATTTGGAAAAAATTTGGCGACATGGGCTTTTTTGGTATTAGTTACCCAGAGCAATATGGCGGAATGGATTTAGATATTTTCTACATGGTAATTTTGCTAGAAGAATTACAAAAAATAAATTCGGCTGGTTTTGCAGCTGCAATGTGGGCACATGCTTACTTAGCAATGACCCATTTAAAGGCAGAAGGTAGTGATGCCATTAAAGATAAATATTTAACTGCCAGTATTACTGGAGACATTATTGGGTGTCTTTGTATTACAGAACCTTTTGGTGGTAGTGATGTTGCAGGAATGCGATCCACAGCAGTTAAAAAAGGTGATACATATGTAATTAATGGTTCAAAAACATTTATTACAAACGGAGTATACAGTGATTATTTAGTAGTTGCAGCAAAAACAAATCCAGATTTAGGTAATAAAGGAATTAGTATTTTCTTAATTGATAGAGATACACCAGGCGTGTCTGCAACCAAATTAGATAAATTAGGTTGGAGAGCATCAGATACAGGAGAGATTGCATTTGATAATGTAACAATTCCAGCATCTAACCTAATGGGAGAAGAAAACAAAGGGTTTGCATACATTATGCAGCATTTTGCTACAGAGCGTTTGATTATGGGTGTTAATGCTCATGCTAGAGCAGAATTTGCTTTAGATTATACAATGCAATACATGTCAGAGCGTACAGCTTTTGGTAAAACAATTGATCGTTTTCAGGCCTTAAGACATCGTTTAGCAGACCATATTACAGAAGTAGAAATCTGTAAAACATTTAACTATACAATTGCAGATAGATTAGGTAAAGGTGAGTACGTTGTTAAGGAAGCTACAATGTCTAAATTAAAATCAACAAAAGTAGCAGACGAGGTTATTTATGATTGTCTTCAGTTTTTAGGTGGTTATGGTTATATGGAAGAGTATCCTTTGGCGCGTTTATTAAGAGATAGTAGACTAGGCCCAATTGGTGGTGGTACTTCAGAAATCTTAAGGGAGATTATCGCTAAAATGGTAATCGACGGTAAAGATTATAAACCTGCTACAAAATAATTTGATTAGCTTTTTAGCGAAAATTATTCCAGATTATCGCTAAAATGGTAATCGATGGTAAAGATTATAAGCCTGCTACAAAATAGTTTGATTAGCTTTTTAGCGAAAATAAAAGTTTATTTTCGCTAAAATGCCAATCGTTAAAATCGATTTGCAGCTAACAAATAATATTTAAACTTTTTAAAATGAAATTGACTCAGATCAAATCCTTAGTAATTATTGTCTTTTTACTTATAGGAAGCGTTGCTGTGGCTCAAACCGAACTAAAAAATAAAGTCGTTGACTTTATGAGTATGATGCCAATTGAAAACGCAAGTGTATATATCCAGAATACAACCATTGGTACAATTACAAATGCAGATGGTAAATTTGTATTATTAGTACCTAAAACATACGAAAAGGATACTATAATAATTTCGTCAATAGGTTTTAAAAGTTACAAAACAACTATTGATCAATTTGATAACGAGTTTGATATTCTGCTGGAAGAAGATGTAGCATCTTTAGATGAAATACTAATAGTAGCAGAAAACAGACCAAAAACTGGAAACGATATTGTACTTAGAGCGCTAGAAAAATTAGAAAACAACCTTCCAGAATTGCCTTACTTGCAAAAAGGGTTTATTAGACATAAAGAGCGTAATAAAAAACAATTTAAATGGTTGGTTGAAAGTGCAATTACTTTGTATGACGATTCTAGTTATGTCACAGGTGGAAAAGATAATCTTAAAATAAATGTAGATCAAGTTAGAAAAAGTTACGATTTAAGAGATGTTGATAGCTTATTTTCTTATGCAACCTATTTAAAATATAATGCAAACGTCGATTTAAAACCTAAAAATCTAAGAAGAGATACTATTGCAAAATCTTCATTAATAAAATCAATTAAATGGAATGATACTAGAGTAAATGGTTTAGATAATTTATTTAGAGGCAAACTTAATTTGGTACGTAATTCTAAAAGCCCAAAGGCATTATTTGGTAAAAATATTTTAAAAACACATCAGTTTAAGTTAGATACAATTTTGGTAGATAACGAAAGAAAAATTTACAAAATAAAGATTGATAAAAGCGAAGATTTTGTTGGCTTAGATACTGAAGGAATTTATAACGAAGGATATATTGCAGAAGGCTGGATGTATATTTATTGGGATAACTTTGCAATTAAAAAGATAGAATATCAATTAAAAGCAGGATCTAATGCTCAAAAAAGTAGAAGTAAAACCCTATTTGATACACAAATAAATCACAAGTTAGTAATATCTTATTTGGAATATCAAGACAGGATGTATCCAAATTATATTTATTACGAAACACCAAAACTTGTCAATGTTGGGTATAAACCAGCAGGTAAAATTAATAAAGAAGAAGAGGCCCTGTTTAATAAGGAAGAACGTTACTACTATACAGTACAAGAAATTTTATTTACAGAGATAATTCAAGATCAAGAACAAGTAGAAGCAGCTTTAGGTCAAAACTGGGACTCAGACCTTTTTTCTGTAAAACCTTATAATAAATCCTTTTGGGAAAACTATAATACCTTGTTAGAAAGTGAAGAAGACGAAAAGTTAATTAAAGATTTAACTAAGCGTTCAACACTTTTTAAGCAATAAAAGCAGTAATTTTTATTGTAAAATATAAATAAGTAATTATATTTGCGCCTCGAAATTTTAAAAGAGAGGAGGTTAAGACACTATGTTAATAATTCCAATAAAGGACGGAGAAAATATAGAAAGAGCTTTAAAGCGCTACAAACGTAAGTTTGATAAAACAGGTACAAGAAGAGCTTTGCAAGGTCGTAAGCAATTTATCAAACCGTCAGTAGAGAATAGAGCTAAAATTCAAAAAGCTCAATATGTTCAGCATTTAAGAGATCAAGAAGCTGTTTAAAAGTTTCAACTAATATTAAAAATCCCACTAAGTCATTTAGTGGGATTTTTCTTTTATTATTAAATCCAATGCAAAATGTTATATTTAACCTATTCAAACATTTAAAATATAATGCTATTAAAAGCCTTTTTAGACTATCTATTGCTCGAAAAAAAATATTCCCAGCTAACTGTTAATGCTTATAAAAAAGATATTGAAACCTTTTTAAATTTTGTTAATGAAGAAGATCAAACAACTACAATAAAAAAGGTTCACTATTCGCAAATTAGGAGTTGGATAGTTAGTTTGGTGCAAAAAGATATAACTAACAGGAGTATAAATAGAAAGATTTCAGCATTAAATAGTTTTTACAAATTTCTACTTAAAATTGAAGAAGTAAATCTAAATCCACTTTCAAAACACAAAGCGCTTAAAACTAGTAAAAAAGTTCAAATTCCATTTTCAGAGAAAGAAATTGCAACCGTTTTAGACCAAATAAATCATGATCAAGATTTTGAAGGTCTTAGAAATAAATTAATAATAGAATTGTTTTATTCAACTGGAATTAGACGTATAGAGTTAATTAATATAAAGTTAAAAGATGTTGATTTAATAAATAAAACAGTCAAAATTTTAGGAAAAAGAAATAAAGAACGTATAATTCCACTATTACCCATGATAGTGAATAGTGTAAATAGTTATAAGTTAGAAAGAAATAAATTAGAAATTATTACAGATAATGAGTATTTGTTTTTAACAAAAAAGGGAGTTAAAATATATGAAACTCTTGTTTACAGAATTATAAATGATTACTTTAGTAAGGCTTCTAGTAAAGTAAAAAAAAGTCCGCATATTCTTAGGCATTCATTTGCAACGCACTTATTAAATGAAGGAGCAGAGCTAAATGCTGTTAAGGAGTTGTTAGGCCATTCAAGTTTGGCAGCTACTCAAGTATATACTCACAATAGTATTGCTGAGTTAAAAAAAGTATACGCAAAAGCACATCCTAGAAGCAAAAAATAAATGTTTAACCACAAAATTTTAAAGTATGAAGGTAAACACACAAGCAGTAAACTTTAATGCTAATCCCCAATTATTAGAGTTCATTCAAAAACGAATGGATAAACTTGAAATGTACTACGATAAAGTAATACAGTCCGAAGTTTATTTAAAAGTAGAAAAGAGTAGTAATAAGCTCAATAAAATATTTGAAGCTAAAATAAATGTACAAGGAGATTGCTTGGTTGTAAAAAAACAATGTAAGTCATTTGAAGAAGGGGCTGATATTGCTGTAGCCTCTTTAGAAAGGCAATTAAAAAAGCGAAAAGAAAAATTAAGAGAAAAATTTAAAAATATTTCATAAAAATGTTTTGAATAATTAAATAAATATTTACATTTGCAGTCCGTTAGAAATAGCGGGCTTTTTTTAGAAATAAAATTAGCATAAAAAAGCCGATGTAGCTCAGCTGGCTAGAGCAGCTGATTTGTAATCAGCAGGTCGTGGGTTCGAGTCCCTCCATCGGCTCAAAATAAACTTGAATAGATAAGTTTTTTGTTTAAGTTTGTAAAGTTCTTTAAAAGAGTGAAAAGTTTAAAATTGGGGAGATACTCAAGCGGCCAACGAGGGCAGACTGTAAATCTGCTGACTACGTCTTCGCAGGTTCGAATCCTGCTCTCCCCACTTTTTTTTAAAAAAAAAGTTTTAAACAAAAAAAAGGATTTTAAATAATTGCGAGAGTAGCTCAGTTGGTAGAGCGTCAGCCTTCCAAGCTGAATGTCGCCGGTTCGAACCCGGTCTCTCGCTCTAATATTTAAGCCGGTGTAGCTCAGGGGTAGAGCGTTTCCTTGGTAAGGAAGAGGTCACGGGTTCAATTCCCGTCATTGGCTCAGAATAAAGAATAGAATAAAAAGAATACACTAATATTATTATATAACTAAGATTAAATTATTAAAACATGGCAAAGGCAACTTTCGATCGTTCAAAACCACACTTAAATATTGGTACAATTGGACACGTAGATCACGGTAAAACAACTTTAACTGCTGCTATTACTAAAGTATTAGCTGATGCAGGTTTATCAGAAGCAAGATCATTCGATCAAATTGATAACGCTCCTGAAGAAAAAGAAAGAGGTATCACAATTAATACATCACACGTAGAGTATTCTACAGCTAATCGTCACTATGCACACGTAGATTGTCCAGGTCACGCCGATTACGTTAAAAACATGGTAACTGGTGCTGCGCAAATGGATGGAGCTATATTAGTAGTAGCTGCAACAGATGGTCCAATGCCACAAACTCGTGAGCACATCTTATTAGGTCGTCAGGTAGGAATCCCAAGAATTGTAGTATTCTTAAACAAAGTGGATATGGTTGATGATGAAGAGCTTTTAGAATTAGTAGACATGGAGGTTAGAGAGTTATTATCTTTCTATGAGTATGATGGAGATAATGGACCTGTTGTTTCTGGTTCTGCATTAGGAGCTTTAAATGGTGAGCAAAAGTGGGTTGATACAGTAATGGAATTAATGGCACAAGTAGATGCATGGATCGAAGAACCATTACGTGAGGTTGATAAGCCTTTCTTAATGCCAATCGAGGATGTATTCTCTATTACAGGTCGTGGTACTGTTGCAACAGGACGTATCGAAACTGGTATCGCTAATACAGGTGATCCTGTTGAGATCATTGGTATGGGTGCTGAAAAATTAACATCTACAATTACAGGAATCGAAATGTTCCGTCAGATATTAGATAGAGGTGAAGCTGGAGATAACGCAGGTATTCTATTAAGAGGTATTGAGAAGTCTCAAATCTCAAGAGGAATGGTAATCGTTAAGCCAGGATCAGTTACACCACACGCTAAATTCAAAGCAGAGGTTTATATCCTTAAAAAAGAAGAAGGTGGACGTCACACTCCATTCCATAACAACTATCGTCCTCAATTTTACGTTCGTACAACTGACGTGACAGGAAATATAGCTTTACCTGAAGGAGTAGAGATGGTTATGCCAGGAGATAACTTAACTATTCATGTTGAGTTAATTCAAAAGATCGCAATGAATGTTGGATTACGTTTCGCTATACGTGAAGGTGGTAGAACAGTAGGAGCAGGTCAGGTAACTGAAATTTTAGACTAATTTATAGTTTTAAATATAAAATTAAGGCACTTCGTTAAGAAGTGCCTTGATTTATGTTTACGGGTTTAGCTCAGTTGGTAGAGCACTGGTCTCCAAAACCAGGTGTCGGGAGTTCGAGTCTCTCAACCCGTGCAACTTAGAATATATTTTGAATTTATTCTAAAAAGTATTAAAGGAATTCATTCCGTTTAATAATATTAAATAAAATAACATGGCTGGAATAGTAAACTATATAAAAGAATCATTTGGAGAGTTAAAAAACAATGTCACTTGGACACCATGGTCGGAGGCACAAAGTTTGACAATCCTTGTGGCTGTTTTTTCAATTATTTTCTCTTTAGCTATTTGGGGTATAGATACTGTTTTTAGTAAAGTAATTAGTTTATATTTCAATCTAATAGGATAAAATGCTATGGCTGAAGTTGGAGAAAAAAAATGGTACGTAGTAAGAGCTGTAAGTGGTCAAGAAAATAAAATTAAGGCTTATATCGAAAATGAAATTGCTAGGCTAGGTTTGCAAGACTATGTAGAACAGGTTTTAGTTCCTACTGAAAATGTAGTGCAAATTAGAAATGGTAAAAAAGTAAATAAAGAAAAAGTTTACTTTAGTGGTTATATAATGATTAAAGCAAACCTTACAGGAGAAATTCCTCATATTATTAAATCTATTACTAATGTTATTGGTTTTCTAGGAGCTACTAAAGGAGGTGATCCTTTACCTTTGAGACAATCAGAAGTAAATAGAATGTTAGGCAAAGTTGACGAACTTTCAGTGGATGCAGATGTCAATGTAGCAATACCTTTTACTAAAGGAGAAACTGTTAAGGTTATAGATGGACCTTTTAATGGTTTTGATGGTACTATTGAAAATATAAATGAAGAAAAACGTAAGTTAGAAGTAATGGTTAAGATTTTTGGAAGAAAGACACCATTAGAGTTAAGTTACATGCAAGTAGAAAAAATATAATAATTGTTACACTAATAATAATGCTTTTTTAGGCTTCCACTTAAACATAGCATCAAATTAATTTATTCAAAATGGCAAAAGAACTAGGAAAAGTAGTTAAACTACAAGTTAGGGGAGGTGCAGCGAATCCTTCGCCACCGGTTGGACCCGCTCTAGGTGCTGCAGGTGTTAATATCATGGAGTTTTGTAAGCAGTTTAATGCTAGAACTCAAGATAAAGCTGGTAAAGTGTTACCAGTTGTGATTTCGGTTTACAAGGACAAATCATTTGATTTTGTAATCAAAACACCACCAGCTGCTGTACAATTACTAGAAGCGGCCAAAGTGAAAAAAGGTTCAGGAGAACCACACGTTAAGAAAGTAGCAAAAGTTTCTTGGGATCAAATCAAAACTATTGCGGAAGACAAAATGGTAGATTTAAATGCATTTACTTTAGATTCTGCAATGAAGATGATTGCTGGTACTGCAAGATCTATGGGTATAACTGTTAAAGGTGGTGATGCACCAAATTAACCTAAAAAGATTTTAAAATGGCAAGATTGACAAGAAAACAAAAAGAAGCTGTAGCAAAAATTGAAAAAGATAAAGTTTATTCTTTAAAAGAAGCTTCGGTATTAATAAAAGATATTACTAACACTAAATTCGACGCTTCTGTTGATTTGGCAATACGTTTAGGAGTAGATCCTCGTAAGGCTAATCAAATGGTTAGAGGAGTTGTTTCTCTTCCTCATGGAACTGGTAAAGATACTAAGGTATTAGCTTTAGTAACTCCAGACAAAGAGGCTGAGGCGAAAGAAGCTGGTGCTGATTACGTTGGTTTAGACGAGTACCTTGATAAAATCAAGAGTGGTTGGACTGATGTTGACGTTATCATTACTATGCCTAGTGTTATGGGTAAATTAGGTCCTTTAGGACGTGTATTAGGTCCTCGTGGTTTAATGCCTAACCCAAAAACAGGAACGGTAACAATGGACGTTGCAAAAGCTGTAACAGAAGTGAAAGCTGGTAAAATTGATTTTAAAGTTGATAAAACTGGTATCGTTCATGCTTCAATTGGAAAAGCTTCATTTACTGCTGATAAGATTGAAGATAACGCAAACGAATTATTAACAACAATATTAAAACTTAAACCAACTGCTGCAAAAGGAGTTTATGTAAAGAGCATTTTTATGTCTTCTACCATGAGTCCTAGTATTGCTGTGGAGACTAAAATAGGTTAAGGAGTTAAAAACTTTATATTATGACTAGAGAAGAAAAATCACAAGTAATTAAAGACTTAACTGTACAATTAGCCGAAAATTCTAATATCTATATAGCAGATATTTCTGGTTTAAACGCAGGAACTACTTCTGACTTACGTCGTGCTTGTTACAAAGCAAACATTAAGTTAGCGGTTGTTAAAAATACATTACTTGAAAAAGCGATGGAAGCTTCAGATAGAGATTTTGGAGATTTACCATCAGTATTAAAAGGAAATACATCTGTGATGTATTCTGAAACTGGTAATGCTCCAGCTAAGGTAATAAAGACTTTTAGAAAAAAATCTGATAAGCCTTTATTAAAAGGTGCTTTTATTGAAGAAGCAGTTTACTTAGGAGACAATCAGTTAGATATGTTAGTGGACATCAAGTCTAGAGAAGAGTTAATTGGTGACATCGTAGGATTATTACAATCACCAGCTAAGAATGTTATTTCAGCTCTTAAATCTAGTGGAGGAACACTTTCAGGTATCTTAAAAACATTATCTCAAAAAGAGGGATAATACCAACTTAGGCACTTTTACAATTATATATTAAATTACAAAATTAAAACGATAGAAAAATGGCAGATTTAAAAGATTTCGCAGAACAATTAGTTAACCTTACTGTTAAAGAAGTAAATGAGTTAGCTACTATTTTAAAAGATGAATATGGTATCGAACCTGCTGCTGCTGCAGTAGCTGTTGCGGCTGGTCCAGCTGCAGGAGGTGATGCTGCTGAAGCTCAAACTGAATTCGACGTAGTTCTTAAAGCAGCTGGAGCATCTAAGCTTGCAGTTGTTAAATTAGTTAAAGAATTAACTGGTTTAGGTTTAAAAGAAGCTAAAGAATTAGTTGATAGCGCACCAAGTAACATTAAAGAAGGTGTATCTAAAGACGAAGCTGAAGGGTTAAAAACTTCTTTAGAAGAGGCAGGAGCTGAGGTTGAGCTTAAGTAAGCTTACCAAATAATTTTACAAAGGTTTAGGTCTGAAGCATACGCTTTACGACCTAAACCATTTGTCGTATATAGTGATTAGCTATATAAAATAATATTTTTTTTAATCAAAATTTCGTCCATTGATGTTAGTAACACAAGCTGAAAGATTAAATTTCTCGTCTATTGTAAATAGAACAGAATACCCAGATTTCATGGATATTCAGATTAAATCCTTTCAGGATTTTTTCCAGTTAGAAACAAAATCTGAAGAAAGAGGTGATGAAGGTTTATATAATACCTTCATGGAAAACTTTCCAATTACAGACACACGTAATCAATTCGTATTAGAATTTTTAGATTACTTTATTGATCCACCAAGATATACCATTGAAGAATGTATTGAAAGAGGACTAACCTATAGCGTTCCATTAAAAGCTAGGTTAAAGTTATATTGTACAGACCCTGAACATGAGGATTTCGAGACCATTGTCCAGGATGTGTACCTTGGAACTATACCTTACATGACACCTTCTGGTACTTTTTGTATCAATGGAGCAGAACGTGTAGTAGTTTCTCAATTACATAGATCTCCAGGTGTATTTTTTGGACAGTCTTTCCATGCAAATGGAACCAAATTATATTCAGCAAGAGTTATTCCTTTTAAAGGATCATGGATAGAATTCGCTACAGATATTAACCAAGTAATGTATGCATACATTGATAGAAAGAAGAAGTTACCTGTAACTACTCTTTTTAGAGCTATTGGTTTTGAGCGTGATAAAGATATATTAGAGATATTTGACCTTGCAGAAGAAGTTAAAGTATCTAAGTCTGGCCTTAAAAAAATCATCGGTCGTAAATTAGCTGCTCGTGTGCTTAATACATGGCATGAAGATTTTGTTGATGAAGATACTGGTGAGGTTGTTTCTATTGAGCGTAACGAGATAGTTTTAGATCGTGATACAGAATTAGATAAAGATAATATTGAAGAAATCCTTGAGATTGATGTTAAAACTATTCTTTTACACAAAGAAAGTGCTCAACAAGGTGATTACGCAATTATTCATAATACACTTCAAAAAGACCCTACTAACTCTGAAAAAGAAGCAGTAGAACATATCTATAGACAATTACGTAATGCTGAGCCGCCAGATGAGGAAACAGCACGTGGTATTATAGATAAATTATTCTTTAGTGATCAACGTTATTCTCTTGGAGAAGTAGGTCGTTATAGAATGAATAAAAAATTACAATTAGATATCGGAATGGATAAGCAAGTGCTTACCAAAGAAGATATTATTACTATAATTAAGTACTTAATCGAGCTTATTAACTCTAAAGCAGAGATTGATGATATTGATCACTTATCTAACCGTCGTGTTCGTACAGTTGGAGAGCAATTATCTTCTCAGTTTGGTGTTGGTTTAGCACGTATGGCACGTACTATCCGTGAACGTATGAACGTACGTGATAACGAGGTTTTTACTCCTATTGATTTAATTAACGCTAAGACGCTTTCGTCTGTTATTAATTCTTTCTTCGGAACTAACCAGTTATCTCAATTCATGGATCAAACCAATCCTTTAGCTGAAATTACGCACAAACGTCGTTTATCAGCACTAGGACCAGGTGGTTTATCTAGAGAAAGAGCAGGTTTCGAAGTTCGAGATGTTCACTATACTCACTACGGAAGACTTTGTCCAATTGAAACTCCTGAGGGACCAAACATTGGATTAATTTCATCATTATCTGTATATGCTAAGGTAAATTCAATGGGATTCATTGAAACACCTTATAGAAAAGTTACAGATGGAGTTGTGGATATTAAAGGAGCTCCAATATATTTAAGTGCAGAAGAAGAGGAAGATAAACTTATCGCTCAAGCAACTGTTAAAGTTGATGAAGATGGTAAGATTTTACATGATAAGGTAATTGCACGTATGGAAGGTGACTTCCCAGTAATGGATCCTAAGGATATTCATTATACTGATGTAGCACCAAATCAAATTTCATCAATTTCTGCGTCACTTATTCCTTTCTTAGAGCATGACGATGCCAACCGTGCATTGATGGGATCAAACATGATGCGTCAGGCTGTACCATTATTACGTCCGCAAGCTCCAATTGTTGGAACAGGATTAGAAAGACAAGTAGCATCAGATTCTCGTGTTTTAATTAATGCTGAAGGAGATGGTGTTGTACAGTATGTTGATGCAAATGAGATTGTTATTAAGTACGAACGTACAGAAGACGAAGCTAAAGTTAGTTTTGATAGTGATATTAAAACCTATCCTTTAGTTAAGTTTAGAAAAACTAACCAAGGAACTTCTATTAATTTAAAGCCAATTGTTAAAAAAGGCGATAAAATTACTAAAGGACAAGTATTATCTGAAGGTTATGCAACTCAAAAGGGTGAATTAGCTTTAGGTAGAAATATGAAAGTAGCCTTTATGCCTTGGAAAGGGTATAACTTTGAGGATGCAATTGTAATTTCAGAAAAGGTTGTTCGTGAAGATATATTTACATCAATTCACATTGATGAATATTCTTTAGAAGTTAGAGATACTAAATTAGGTAACGAAGAATTAACAAACGATATTCCTAACGTTTCAGAAGAGGCTACTAAAGACTTAGATGAAAACGGTATGATTCGTGTTGGTGCAGAAGTTAAACCTGGTGATATTTTAATTGGTAAGATAACTCCTAAAGGAGAGTCTGATCCAACTCCAGAAGAAAAACTTTTACGTGCAATCTTTGGTGATAAAGCTGGAGATGTTAAAGATGCTTCATTAAAAGCTTCACCTTCATTACATGGTGTAGTTATTAATAAAAAATTATTTTCTAGAGCAGTTAAAGACAAGAGAAAGAGAGCTCAAGATAAAGAGGACATCGCTAAGTTAGAAAATCTTTACTTTACTAAGTTTGAACAATTACAAGATGTATTAGTTGAAAAACTATTTACAATTGTTAATGGTAAAACATCTCAAGGTATATTTAATGATTTAGGTGAGGAAGTTTTACCAAAAGGTAAAAAATTCACTTTAAAAATGTTAAACGCTGTTGACGATTATACTCACTTAACAGGAGGTACTTGGACAACAGATGAACATACAAATAAGTTAGTTGCTGATTTAATTCATAATTACAAGATTAAAGAAAATGACTTACAAGGTTCTTTAAGACGTGAGAAGTTTACTATTTCTGTAGGAGATGAGTTACCAGCAGGTATTATCAAGTTAGCTAAAGTTTATATCGCTAAAAAACGTAAGTTAAAAGTAGGTGATAAAATGGCAGGACGACATGGTAACAAGGGTATTGTTGCACGTATTGTACGTCAAGAGGATATGCCTTTCTTAGAAGATGGAACTCCTGTAGATATTGTATTAAATCCATTAGGTGTACCTTCTCGTATGAACATTGGACAGATTTATGAAACTGTTTTAGGTTGGGCAGGTCAAGATTTAGGTCGCACCTTTGCTACACCAATTTTTGATGGAGCAACAATTGATCAAATTAATGAATTAACTGATGAAGCTGGAATCCCTAGATATGGTCATACATATTTATATGATGGTGGAACAGGAGATCGTTTTGATCAACCTGCAACAGTAGGAGTTATCTATATGCTTAAATTAGGACACATGGTAGATGATAAGATGCACGCGCGTTCTATCGGACCATACTCTTTAATTACGCAACAACCTTTAGGTGGTAAAGCACAATTTGGAGGTCAGCGTTTTGGAGAGATGGAAGTTTGGGCACTAGAGGCTTACGGAGCATCTGCAACGTTGAGAGAAATCTTAACCGTTAAATCTGATGACGTAGTTGGTAGAGCTAAAACTTACGAAGCTATCGTTAAAGGAGAACCAATGCCAGAACCTGGATTACCAGAATCTTTCAACGTATTAATGCACGAATTGAAAGGATTAGGATTAGACATTAGATTAGAAGAATAATTTTAAGTGAGTCGAGCAGTTTTTAATACATTAAAAGCTGCTTTACAAACTGAACACTATAAGAATTATGGCAAAAAAGCAAGATAAGAATACAGTACAGAGGTTTAATAAAATCTCTATTGGTTTAGCATCACCAGAATCTATATTAGCAGAATCTAGAGGTGAAGTTTTAAAACCAGAAACTATCAATTATCGTACACATAAACCAGAACGTGATGGTTTATTCTGTGAGCGTATTTTTGGTCCTGTAAAGGATTACGAATGTGCTTGTGGTAAATATAAGCGTATTAGATATAAAGGAATTGTTTGCGACCGTTGTGGAGTTGAAGTTACTGAAAAGAAAGTACGTCGTGATAGAGTAGGACACATTAATTTAGTCGTTCCTGTTGCTCACATTTGGTACTTCCGTTCTTTACCAAATAAAATAGGATACATTTTAGGATTACCTTCTAAGAAATTAGATATGATTATTTACTACGAACGTTATGTAGTAATACAACCAGGTAATGCTAAAAATGAAGAAGGAGAGCCTTTACAAAAATTAGATTTTTTAACTGAAGAAGAGTATTTAAATATTTTAGAAACACTTCCTCAAGACAACCAATATCTAGATGATACAGACCCAAGCAAGTTTATTGCTAAAATGGGAGCAGAATGTCTTATTGACTTATTATCTAGAATAGATTTAGACACGTTATCTTACGAGTTACGACACAAAGCTAACACAGAAACGTCTAAACAACGTAAAACTGAAGCTTTAAAACGTTTACAAGTTGTTGAAGCTTTACGTGAGTCTAATGAGAATAGAGAGAATCGTCCAGAATGGATGATTATGAAAGTAGTGCCAATTATACCACCAGAATTAAGACCATTAGTGCCTTTAGATGGTGGACGTTTTGCTACTTCAGATTTAAATGATTTATATCGTCGTGTAATTATCCGTAACAACCGTCTTAAAAGATTAGTTGAGATAAAAGCACCAGAGGTTATTTTACGTAACGAAAAACGTATGTTACAAGAATCGGTAGATTCATTATTTGATAACACACGTAAGTCGTCTGCAGTAAAAACAGATTCTAACAGACCTTTAAAATCTTTATCAGATTCACTTAAAGGTAAGCAAGGTCGTTTCCGTCAAAACTTACTTGGTAAGCGTGTAGATTATTCAGCACGTTCTGTAATTGTTGTTGGACCAGAATTAAAATTATTTGAATGTGGATTGCCAAAAAATATGGCAGCAGAATTATACAAGCCTTTTGTAATTAGAAAATTAATTGAAAGAGGTATTGTTAAAACTGTAAAATCTGCTAAAAAGATTATAGATAAGAGAGAACCAGTTGTTTGGGATATATTAGAAAATGTTTTAAAAGGACATCCAGTGCTTTTAAATCGTGCTCCTACGTTACACAGACTTGGTATTCAAGCTTTCCAACCTAAATTAATTGAAGGTAAAGCAATCCAATTACACCCATTAGCATGTGCTGCATTTAATGCCGATTTTGATGGTGACCAAATGGCTGTGCATTTACCATTAGGACCTGAGGCTATTTTAGAATGTCAGATGTTAATGTTAGCATCTCATAATATCTTAAACCCTGCAAATGGTGCTCCAGTTACTGTACCATCTCAGGATATGGTACTTGGTTTATATTATATGACTAAGCACAGATATTCTACTCCTGAAGTTCCAGTTAGAGGTGAAGGTTTAACATTTTACTCTGCAGAGGAAGTAACAATTGCTTACAACGAAAAGAGAGTAGAATTAAATGCAGGGATTAAAGTTAGAGCAATGGACTTTAATGAAGCTGGCGAACTAGTATATCAAATTATTGAAACAACTGTTGGTCGTGTTTTATTTAACGAAAAAGTTCCAGCAGCAGCAGGTTTTATTAATGAAGTATTAACTAAAAAATCTTTAAGAGATATTATTGGTAATATTTTAAAAGTAACTAGTGTACCTGAAACTGCAGCTTTCTTAGATGAAATTAAAACTTTAGGATACAACTTCGCATTTAGAGGAGGTTTATCTTTCAGTTTAGGAGATATTATTATCCCACCAGAAAAGCAATCTATGATTGATGCTGCCAACCAAAAAGTTGATGGTGTTACTGGTAACTATAACATGGGATTAATTACAAATAACGAACGTTACAACCAAGTTATTGATATTTGGACTTCAACAAATGCAGAATTGACAGAATTGTCAATGAAACGTATTAGAGAGGACCAACAAGGATTCAACTCGGTATATATGATGCTTGATTCTGGAGCTCGTGGATCTAAAGAACAGATTCGTCAGCTTACAGGTATGCGTGGATTAATGGCTAAGCCTAAAAAATCTACTGCAGGAGGAGGTTCTATTATTGAAAATCCAATTTTATCTAACTTTAAGGAAGGTCTTTCAATTTTAGAGTACTTTATATCTACTCACGGTGCACGTAAAGGTCTTGCCGATACAGCACTTAAAACTGCAGATGCTGGTTACTTAACTCGTCGTTTAGTGGATGTTTCACAAGACGTTATCGTAAATAGCGAAGATTGTGGTACATTAAGAGGTGTTGAAGTTTCTGCACTTAAGAAAAATGATGAAGTTGTTGAGAAGTTAGAAGCTCGTATTGTAGGTCGTATTTCATTAAATGATGTATATGATCCTTTAAGTGAAGAAGTTTTAGCAGAAGCAGGTCAACTAATTGATGAAGAAGTAGCAGCTAGAATTGAGAACTCACCAATAGAGTCTGTTGAAGTACGTTCACCATTATCTTGTGAGGCTAAAAAAGGTATCTGTGCACAGTGTTACGGTCGTAATTTAGCTACTAACAAAATGGTACAACGTGGTGAAGCTGTAGGTGTTGTAGCAGCACAATCTATTGGAGAGCCTGGTACACAGTTAACACTTCGTACTTTCCACGTTGGAGGTATTGCAGGTAACATTTCTGAAGAAAATAAACTTGTAGTTAAGTTTGATGGTATTGCAGAAATTGAAGATTTAAAAACTGTTAAAGGTACTGACAACGACGGTAAAGCAGTAGATGTTGTAATCTCTCGTACATCAGAACTTAAGTTAGTAGATAAGAAAACTGGAATTACTTTAAGTACTAATAATATACCTTATGGTTCTCACGTTTTTGTTAAAAATGGAGATCCTTTAAAAGCAGGTGATGTTGTTTGTTCTTGGGATCCATATAACGGAGTTATTATTTCAGAATTTGCTGGAAAAGTTAGATATGAAAATATCGAACAAGGTATAACTTATCAAGTTGAAATTGATGAGCAGACAGGTTTCCAAGAAAAAGTGATTTCTGAATCTAGAAATAAAAAATTAATACCAACACTTATTGTTGAAGACGGTAAAGGTGAAGCAATTCGTTCTTATAACTTACCAGTAGGTGCGCACATCATGATTGATGATGGAGAAAAAGTTAAGGTTGGAAAAATCTTAGTTAAAATCCCTCGTAAATCTGCTAAAGCAGGTGATATTACAGGAGGTTTACCACGTGTAACAGAATTATTTGAAGCGCGTAATCCTTCTAATCCAGCAGTAGTTAGTGCAATCGATGGTGTTGTATCTTTCGGTAAGATTAAGAGAGGTAATCGTGAGATTATTGTAGAATCTAAATTAGGTGAAATTAAAAAATACCTAGTTAAGTTATCTAGTCAAATCTTAGTACAAGAAAACGACTTTATTAAAGCAGGAATGCCATTATCTGATGGTTCTGTTACACCAAATGATATTCTAAATATTAAAGGACCATCTGCTGTACAACAATACTTAGTTAACGAAGTGCAAGAAGTATATCGTTTACAAGGAGTAAAGATTAATGATAAGCATTTTGAGGTTGTCGTAAGACAAATGATGCGTAAAGTAAGAATTATTGACTCTGGAGATACTATCTTCTTAGAAGATCAATTAGCACACAAATCTGATTTTATTGAAGAAAATGATAATATTTTTGGAATGAAAGTAGTTGAAAATGCTGGAGATTCTTCAAACTTAAAAGAAGGTCAGATCATATCTGCTTTCCAATTAAGAGATGAAAATTCTATTTTACGTCGTGAAGATAAACAACTAGTAATTGCAAGAGACGCACAGCCAGCAACAGCTACGCCAATCTTACAAGGTATTACTAGAGCTTCTTTACAAACTAAATCGTTTATATCAGCAGCTTCTTTCCAAGAAACTACTAAAGTATTAAATGAAGCAGCTGTTGCTGGTAAGATTGATACGTTAGAAGGACTTAAAGAAAATGTAATTGTAGGACATCGTATACCAGCAGGAACAGGTATGAGAGCTTATGATAATATTATCGTTGGGTCTAAAGAAGAGTTTGATCAAATGATGAAAGCTAAACAAGAAGTTAACTATAACTAATTGTATATCAATTTAATATTGGTAATCAGAATATATAATAATTAAAAGAATCCTGCAATATGCAGGATTCTTTGTTTAAAAAAATAGATATGTCAGATAATAATGATAACAAACCTAAACAAGGTCAAATTAATATAGAATTAGACGAGAAAATTGCAGAGGGTATATACTCTAATCTTGCCATTATAAATCATTCAGTATCAGAGTTTGTTGTAGACTTCGTAAGAATAATGCCTGGTACTCCAAAAAGCAAAGTAAAGTCCAGAATCATATTAACGCCACAACACGCTAAAAGATTATTAAAGGCTTTGGGTGAAAATGTAAATAGATTTGAAAAAGTCCATGGAGAAATTAAGGATTATGAGCAACCACCAATACCGTTAAATTTTGGACCTACAGGTCAAGCTTAATAAAAAAGCCTTTCTATTAAAATTAGAAAGGCTTTTTTTAAAATTAAATTTTTAAATAATTAAAAACTATTTATATTAATTTTGTGATTGGTTTTACTTATTAACGCTCTGTTTTTGGCTTTAATTAATGATGTTTTAAGAGTGTTTTTGTTTTTTCTCTCTATATATTAAGCTTATTAGCTTAATCTATCTTTAAAACCGTTTAAAATCAATTTTGTACTATTCAAACTCTGAAACGTAATGGAATTTAACACTAGGATATTTTTGTTGTGTCATTTGTAACGAAAATGGTGAATCCGCTAAAAAAACTAATTGTCCTCTTTTGTCCTTAGCTAAATAACGCTGTTTAACACGTAAAAATTCTTTATACTCACTATTTTTTTTGTCTTCTGGATCAACCCAACACGCTTTATACACATTTAGGTTTTCATAGGTACATTTAGCACCATATTCATGTTCTAACCTATATTGTATAACTTCATATTGTAATGCTCCAACAGTACCAATTACTTTTCTTCCATTAAGTTCTAATGTAAATAACTGTGCCACACCTTCATCCATTAACTGATCTATTCCTTTAAAAAGTTGTTTAGACTTCAATGGGTCTGCATTATTAATATATCTAAAGTGCTCAGGAGAAAAACTTGGTATTCCTTTGTAATTAAGGATTTCACCTTCTGTTAACGTATCACCTATTTTAAAAGTTCCAGTGTCTTGTAAACCAACAATATCACCAGGATAGGATATATCTACGATCTCTTTTTTTTCTGCAAAAAAAGCATTTGGGCTAGAAAATTTAACTTTTTTCTTATGTCTAACATGCAAATAGGGCGTATTTCTTTTAAATTCTCCTGATACTATCTTAACAAAAGCTAATCTATTTCTATGATTAGGATCCATATTAGCATGTATTTTAAATACAAAACCAGTAAATTTATCTTCTTCTGGTAAAACTAATCTTTCCTCACTATTTTTAGGTCTTGGTTTAGGAGCTATTTCAACAAAACAATCTAATAATTCTCTAACACCAAAACTGTTCAACGCTGACCCAAAAAATACTGGTTGAAGCTCTCCTTTTAAGTAGTCTTCATTACTAAATTTTGGATAAATACCTTCAACTAACTCTATTTCTTCACGTAAAGTATTTGCAGCTTTATTTCCTATTAAAGTATTTAATTCTTCAGATTCTAAGTCATTAATCTCTATAGTTTCCTCAATATTCTTTCTACTGTCACCACTAAAAAGGTTAATGTTTTTCTCCCAAATATTGTATATACCTTTAAAATCGTAACCCATTCCTATCGGAAAACTTAAAGGTGTTACTGTTAATTTTAATTTTTGTTCTATTTCATCTAATAGTTCAAAAGCATCCTTACCTTCACGATCCATTTTATTAATAAAAACGATCATTGGTATGTTTCGCATTCTACAAACCTCTACAAGTTTTTCCGTTTGTTCCTCAACACCTTTAGCAACATCAATAACAACTATTACACTATCTACAGCTGTTAAAGTTCTAAACGTATCTTCCGCAAAATCTTTGTGTCCAGGTGTATCTAAAATATTTATTTTTATACCATCATATTCAAAAGCAAGTACAGATGTAGCTACAGATATACCACGTTGACGTTCTATTTCCATAAAATCACTAGTGGCACCCTTTTTAATTTTATTACTCTTTACAGCTCCTGCTTCATTAATTGCACCACCAAAAAGTAACAATTTTTCTGTTAGTGTTGTTTTTCCTGCATCTGGATGCGATATGATACCAAAGGTTCTTCGTCTTTTTATTTCGTCTAAAAATTTCATTAAAATAATTTTTACAAATATATAGGTATAGGGTTTAATGTCCTACTAGTCAAAATCATTTGTTAATATATTTAGTAGGTGTTTAGTTGTTAGTTTTGATTGGTATGTAGTATAAATCTTATAAATCGATTTTAATTTGCAAATAAACGATGTAAGTTGTGTTTTAACGATGTTAAATATGCTTTATGAATGTTTTTTTATCTTATGATTTATTGTTTTAATCTGATTAAATTACGTTTTAACGAATATTAACACTTTTTAGCGTCCATTTAAATTTTAAAAGTTTGTAAGTATTTAACTTCGCAAATCTAGTAGGTAGTTCTACTATTTAATAGCAAATTTTAATAAATTTAGAGTATTACACAATTTTACCCATAATATAGTATGAAAATATTTACAAGATTAATGGCAAGCAAATTGACATATATTAAAGTTTTACTAACCTTAATAGTTTTACTGTCAGTAACTACAGAATCGATTGGTCAAATCACTGGAGTATGGTCCCAATCAGGTCCAAGAGGAGAATGGCAGGCTCAAGCAGGTAGTGTCTATGTAAGGTTAACGTATTCTAGAAATATTATTAATTTATCAACAGAAACAATGGGATGTGCTGGAGCATATTCTGATCCTAGTGTAGATAATAACCCTTCATTAAGATTGACAGCTAATGCAGACGGAACAGGAGCTATAAATGGAGATTTAGTATTTGCTTTTTTTGATGGTCCAACTTCTACAAATCAAATCTCTGTAAATGCTCCAATAATTCATGTAGACAGAGTTGGAGGTGCTTCAGGTGTGCCTGGAAGTCAACTTTCAAATTCAGGTTTATATACCTTAACTAATGGTACGTGGTCTGAATTATCTCAAAATGGCGTTCATTTTGTTTCTACAAGTACTGAATTTCAAAGGTCAACTGGAGTTGTTATGGATGATCCTAACACCCCAGAATGTACTACTAGTCCTAGCGCTGGTACTTCAGCAGGAAGCTTACAATTAAATGGGACATATTCGACTATTTCTATTAATGCAACACAAGCAGCAGGAGGGCCTAATGGAGGAGATGCTATTGAATTGGTTTTTACAGGATTAGTACCAGAACCTCCAAGTATACAGGTTGCCAAGTCAGCAGTACCTACTGGTGATGTTAATGTCGGTGATACGATTAGTTATACCGTAGAAATTGAAAATAATGGTAGTGTTAATGCTAATAATATTAACGTTACGGATTTACTACCTTCTGGTTTAAATTATGTAACTGGAACTGCAAGCGCAACATATTGGGAGTCTGATTTGACAAATGGCTCGTTTTCATATACTATGTCACCAGCTAATCAAACATTTAATAGTACAGGTTTAACACAAACTTATACTGTAACAAGCGCAGATATACCGTCAAATGCAATCTTAACCTCATATACTTATAATGTCACTGTCAGCACAACGGATTGGTTGTCAGAAATATCTATGGTGGCAAGCTACCCTCAGGGTTCTTTAACCGCAGGTTCCTTTGGTGGTGATGTGGCTGGCAATAACGTTAGTCAGACAGCAACAGTGAATGTAAATGGAGCTATTTCGGCTTTAGGTAATTATAATTTTGTGTGGGACGACCCAAATGATTTTGGAACGAATACGGTAAATGATGCTACATTTACAATCAATTACACAATTCCAACGGTAAATAGATCTCAAGTTACAAATACAGTTAATGACCCAGCTAATATGATAATTTCTGGAGATAATATTAATTTATTTCCAGGCGAAACAATGACGGTTACATTGAATGCGATTGTTAATGCTAGTGCAGCAGGTACAACTCAAACAAATACTGTTAATGTAGGAGCAAATTATATTGGAACTGTTAGTGATACAGCTAGTAATAATGTTCTTATACCTGTAGATCAATGTGATGCATCTGCATCTGGTAATTTAGATACAGACGGAGATAATGTAAGTGATATTTGTGATTTGGACGACGATAATGATGGTATTCTTGATATTAATGAATTATCATGTTCTCCAGGCTTTGTAAATTTAGGGCAAACTTTTACAAATAATGATACAGGAACAAACGGAGGGTCTGCTTCAGCTACATTAAATAATATATATCCTTTTGATGGAGTTGATGTTGTTTCCGCTACTTATGAGTTATTAGGATCTACTACTTGGGGTACAGGAGTTAATAGTGCAAGTGTAGCTGGTGTAACAGGTGATTATATTAATACTCAGCCAAATAATACAAATTTTCCTAATGGTGATGTAGCTGTATATACGTACACTTTTTCTGAACCAGTATATAATGTAGAATTTAAATTTGGAGGTTTAGATAATCAAGATAGAGCAGATTTTACTGCTTCTAATGGAGCCATAAACACACCTGTGATATTGTCAGATATAAATTTAGGTGCTAATGGAGTATTTAGTGGGCAAAGTGTAGTTAGTTCTGCTGGTGGAGCAAATGCACCTAATAATGCTGTAAGAGCTTTTATTTCAGGTCCTGTTACAGAGATAAGTATAACTGTAGGGAAGCAAGATGGAAATTCAGGAACTGTAACTATGCAGTTTTTTGAATTAGAATATTGTGTAGCTAAGGATACAGATGGTGATGGAATACCAGATATTTTTGATATAGATTCTGATGGTGATGGATGTTTTGATGCGTTAGAAGGAGGAGATAATATATTAATCAGTAATGTTCTTGCTAATGGACAGTTAGATGGGGCTGTTAATTCAACAACAGGTGTACCTAACAATGTTGATGTTAACAATGGACAAACCGCTGGGACATCTACAGATAATACCCAATTTGATTCATTTGGACAATGTGATTCTGATGGAGATGGAGTAATTGATACAAATGATATTTGTAACGGTTTCGATGATAGTGTTGACATAGATAATGATGGTGTGCCTAATGGTTGTGATTTAGACAATGATAATGATGGTATATTAGATACAGACGAAGGTAAATGTACTTCTCAAGTGCTGTCTGGAGCTTGGACTATTTCAGGTACCACAGCTTCATATGACTTTGGTAATGGTGTTATAGCAGAAGTTTCAACAACAAATGCAATAGATTTTACAGCTGGTAATTTTACTAACGATTCTTTTTGGACAGAAAATTTAGCTAACGATACATCTTTACAAAACCAATATATTTGGGGTAGTACACTTACTGTAAATTATGTAGATGCTTTAGGTAACCCAGTTACTGTTACTAATCCAATCATACATTTAGACAGGTTAGGAGGGACAGATGGAGTTACAACTCAAAATGGTGCAATTGTAACATTGCTTAATGGTTTAACTTGGAATGAATTAACAGGAACTTCTGATTTTAATGTAGCGTCTTCTACAGCTTCAGACACAGGTATTAATGCTCCTGCAGATCCTGCACATACCCAAGAAAGTACACAAAATGATGCTGATGGTACAGCTGCTGGAACTTTACAGATTAATGGTGAAATTTCAACTTTTACTTTAGAATTTGTTCAAGGTGGTTTATTTGGGACAGGTACAGATGGGATCGAAATTATTCTTTCTACTTGTCAAAGCACTGATACAGATAATGATAATATTCCGGATTATTTAGATGTAGATAGTGATGGTGATGGATGTTATGATGCAATCGAAGGAGCTGGTAGTTTTACTACTACAAATTTAACTTCAAGTAACAACTTAGCAGATGATAATGAAGGACAGGTTGATGCAAATGGTATTCCTGAGGATGCATCTGCTAACTCACTTCAACAAGCAACAACTTCAGGAGTTACTGATAATACAGACCTTACTGCTTGTGGTGGAGTTACAGGAACCGTAGACATCACAGATACGTCAGTACCAGGGGACACCTTAGATGTTGTTGTAACCGATAATGATTTAAACACGGATCCATTAGTAGCAGAAACTATTGTAGTGACGGTA